>CEOI01024333.1_pt1 | contig 32236 bp, 53 predicted proteins | sample 530351 | NCBI WGS metagenome assembly CEOI01 (sample SAMEA2619962, study PRJEB7988) | marine metagenome | biome: marine biome (ENVO:00000447); feature: deep chlorophyll maximum layer (ENVO:xxxxxxxx); material: "saline water (ENVO:00002010), including plankton (ENVO:xxxxxxxx)" | depth 17 m | reverse complement strand
GGCGTCTACAGGTTGCTGACGCATAACCTTCTCCATGAACAGGATGATGTCGCTGTAGCTATACACGGCGTTGTTGTTGATGATAGTGAAATGCTCTTGCACCCACTTGTACGCCTGCTTACGCTCAAGGTATGTCATATCAGCCACCTTCTTGTCCATGGCAAACTGCATCAGGGACATCTTGACGGATGCGGTGCGGTTCTCGGACGAGTAGATGACCCACTTCCAACCGTGACGTACAGCTGAGTTTGCAATCAGGTAGAGCATAGTGGTGGTCTTGCCCACGTTGGAGTGGCCGTTCACGATGACGAACTCCTTCTTGTAGCGGAAGTACTCGTCAAGCTTGGGGTCTCCTGTGTCCAAACCAATCTCTACCTTGCCCTGAGAGAAGTCGTCAATCCAACGGAAGTCCTCGTCGTCTGAAGAGATGAACGACATGTCACCGTCGTTGAGCAACATCTCACGCTGGACAGACTTCTCCTCATCAATGATGTCACGGATCGGGGTTTGCTTTCCCTTCTCGACACCAGCGATGATCGTCTGCTTCGCGTGGTCCTCGTTGTCCACGTCGCGCTTGCACACCTCACGAAAAAGGACTCGGATAACTTCCTCCTCTTCCATGCGTCCAGCCGCTACATATCCTCCGCACAGAATAGCTGCTCGGTTGAGTGTAATCCACTTCTCCCCATCCTGAGCCTGCCGAATCATGCGGCAAGCAAGGTTGAGCTTCATGTAGTCTGTGTGGTCGTAAGCCTCGTTGGTTGGAGTCTGGGCCTCTGCGTGCTCAGTAGTAAAATGACCAAACTTCTGGTAGTCATCCTTGATGATGATGTCTGGGTCAAAGGACTCAAAGCATGCGCGAGACTCGTTGATGCCCGACTCGTCTAGCTCAAGTCCGTGTGTTCTCTCGAAGTACTTGACGAGCGCACGGAAGTGGTCGCGGTGTCTCTCAGGGTTCGTAACCTTGACAAGAGCCTTGACTCCTTGGCCACTAGGCGATGTCCAACATGAGTGAATAAAATCATCCGTGGCAAGAGCCCTTTTGGTCGCGTCAACATCCACGTGATCAAAGTCGAGGATAATGAAACCCGAATGCTCAAATAGCGCCTCATCAGACCGAGACGAAAACTCCCCGCTGAAACAAACAACGGGGAGCTCTTGCTTTTTGGTTTTGTCGCCATCTCGGACCTTAGATACTAGCGTACTCGACTTCCCATTCTGGATCCGCTCCAGCGCTTGCTGTAGTGGAATGTGATGAGGTGCTTTCTTGTCGAATACGTTCTTGAATATCGTGACTTTCATTGTCCTTGGCAATCATGAGGAGGATGAGGTAACCAGCCAGATCTTGCAACGTATCCTCCGTTGCGTCACATAGACCTGCGTTCTTAATGCGTTTGAGTTTGTCGTCGATACGCATCTTTATACCTGCGACAGCGTTGGCCGCAGAGAATACATTCAGCGGCTCAAGTGCAGAATTACCATACTTGGCATTCTTCTGGAGGAGCAAATCCTCTAGCGCCTTACACTTTGATTTGATTTTGTTCCTTGTGTTCATCTAACGGTAGTGTTGAATGTGAAATGAATTTTTTAGTGAGAATCTCTCGAATGATGATGTGCTTGTCTGCCTTGCTGTTCTTCCCGAATATCTCTAACTCTAGTCGGGACATTGTCTTGTGGTCATACGAAGCGATGTCACTTGGATTCTCGAACACAGAAACTATCCACACGACACGCTCGTGTACAACCTTCCGTTTCTTGAAGGCGACACGAGCGGTCATGTAATAGATAGGTGCTCCCTTAGAATGGGAGTGCATCCTCCGTAGAGGTCTCGGCTGCTTTCGCTGCACGCTTCTCCTTAGCAGCTGCGCTGTTAGGATCGAAGACACGACAGCAAGGCTTCCCGTTCTTGGACATGAACATGGTGACGTAGAGGTTGCCCCCTTGTCCTTGTTCGTTACGAGAAGTGGCGTACTTCTCGATCATCTCCTGGAGCTCGGTGTCCTTGAATCGGACGTTCCAGCTCAACAACTGGCCTTCGTCGTTGTAACGAGGCTCTTCGGCGTACCCTACGAGTACTGAATCATACTGCTTATCGCTCATGATAGAATTAAATTGTAAAAAAGGTTATCAAAAATATAGAATGCTGTTCCGTAAATCAAAATCTTACACCACAAATTCAGCGTAGTGCTTTTGGGTTTGCTCGTTGCCATTGAGGAATGCTTGAATGTTTTCGAGGGCTTGGTGGAACTTCATCTCTCCTCGGAACAGAGTCTCCTCTGAACACTTCACATCCGCTGGGTAGAAGGGGTAAGCCTTCTCCTGCACCACCCAATAGAAATCAGGTATATCAAATACCTTAGTGTATACGTAGGCTTGGATGTCATAGCTCCAGCTATTGACGTCGTACCTAAACTTCTCGATGGACCGAGAGGACTTAGAGTCCACAATGAATCCATCCTGAAGGCAGTCAAGGAATCCCTTGAGCGGGACGCCGTCAAGATCCACGTTGAACTCGACTTGATACTTGCCGCCAGCAAATCTCTTGTCGTACACACCGCAGTCTTTGAGGCGTTGAATCATCTCCTTCGCCTTCTTGACGTCCTCCGTAGAAGCCAGTTCCTTGTCTGGATTCGTCTGGAGCTGTTCCGCTTTCCACTCTCGATAGCGCTTAGTATTGCGCGGGTACTTACCGCCAATAGAATCAACGATATCGGTATCATCCAAAACGAAATATACATCTTCAAATTTTTCTGGTTCAAACAGAAGCAAGTCATAGAGCGAGCCGAAGCTCAAGGCCTCTGACTCTTTCTTGAGCTGACCCCGCATGTACATCTCCCAGAGGCGCATGTCTCCAAGAGCGTACTTGAGTGAAGAGTAGGAGAGGTGGGGCTTCCCCACTCGCTCCTGTAGCTGGTCTCTCATGCTCATGCTTTCTTCAGTATTAGTTCTGGCTCTCTGCCGTTTTTGATAAGGTGGATATCTACTGCCTTGAATGCTTCACGCTTGGTCTCGAAGACCCCTTCGAGTCGACTGCCATTGACAGTCTTCTCGACGAGGTACATATCCAATCCATACTTCTTGTTGGTGCAGTGCTTGATGGCAGGCGCAACAACCACCTTGTTGACCATAGACCAAGGCAGAAACTTGTTGTCTTTGCCTGTGCCTGGGTTAGGGATCAAGACTCCTGAGGAGTTGATGCTCACGTTCATCGCACGAACTTCTTGAGCCCAGCCACTTGCTTTTCTGTGAGTTGCTCACCATACTTCTTGGTGATACTATCAAATGCCTTCTTCTTGTCAGTCTGCGTCTTGATGTAGGACACCGCTTTGTCCATGATGTTCTCTACTGGCGCGTCGAGTCTCTTCGAAAGCGTCTGTACATGAGGATTGTTGACCATCTCTTCTTGCTTGGCGATGGCGTCGTTAACCTCATTTGCTGAGGCGATAGAGGTATCAATTCCGATTCCGAGCATGGCCAAGGCTCGCCCGATGGCTGATGTTTCGCAGTTTTCAACGAAGCTAGTTTTATTGATGTTGGATGAGCCACGCTCCTCGTGAGCATGACCATTAGCTACGACTCGACCCTGCTCGTTGGCGATGGTGGCCTTGCATACACACTCGTCGTTCTCTAGAATAGGGAACTCGGTTGCGATGGTCCAGTCTTTGTACCTGTCTTCCTGACGGAAGAACTTGATGCGTTCGTTGACTTCAACGTACTGCTTACCACGGATGTTCGTGGTCTTGAACTTGTAGTTCGACATGATGATAGTGAATTAAATTAATGTGTGACAATGACAATTATCCGACTCTATTAGGTGTCCACATGTAAGGCATCTGCCTTCTTTGAGGTGCTTGTTTGTACGCCATTTGCCTATGGTATTCCAATAGACCCAGTACTGGATGTCCTCCACCCAGATGACGTGCAACAGCTGTGCGAACTTACGAAGCCTCTTCATTGATTCCTAACTTGTCTTCGATTTTCTTTTGAAATTTCTGTAACTTATTGATTGTGCGCTTGATAGTAGCGAGCTCTGCGTGCAGGTTCCTGCTCTTGACGTTACGCACCTTGGGTGCAATGGCCATACGATCGGACACCCTGCTTGTGAGGCTGAGTGCATTCTCGTACCTGACCATGTAGCTTGGGTAGGAGTTCATCATGGCCTCGTGCTCACGGCAGTAATGGATAACCGTGGCGTGGTCTTTTCCGAATATCTCCCCGATGTCTTTGTACGTAGCGTAAGGCCTGAGTGCATTGGCGAGGGCCACCCTGTCTTGGACATAGTGGTTGAGCCTTGACTTGTCGTCAATCTCGTATCCCTGCCTTTGCTCGTATTCCCTACGAACCTCAAGCATCATATCTTTAGTTTGTGTGTTCTGCATAGTATGCGTTAGCCATTTCCTGTGTGGTTAGGTAGATGAGCATGGAGTTGACGACGTCCATGGTTCCGTTCTTGAAGGCGACAAGGCTTGCTGGCTCCTTGAGCTTATATGATTGCCCAATACCTGCTTGCCCGATGATGTCTTCGACACCCTTGATGGATTGATAGTCTTCGATGAGCTGGTCAGCCACCTCTTCGATGGCGGTTACGTACCATTCCACAATCGGGATGGCAGGTAGCTTGAGCCAGTTCTCAAACCCATGCTCTTCGATGTCTATCTTAATCATACCAAGGGCCGTCTGCTCAGCTTTCGTCCCGTCGAGGTAGTTCTCCATCCACTCCATCACTTGTTCTTGCGTCATTCTTTTTCTTGTATAGTCTGTTTAGTTCTCGTTCCATAAGGCGCCGACGTTGTCGTGGGCTTCCGTACTGGCCTCTCCATATTGTTTTCAGAAAGTTCTTAGTTGACTCGTCCATATAGTGCTCTGCTGTTGGTGTGCATCTTAAATAGTTGCTTGTTGTCTGCGTTGTCTTGTTTGCTGGTGAACCAGTGGATATTTTTCTTGGGGTTGTACTTGTACTTGCGCAGGTTCTTTGTGTCTACCTCGCTGAACGCAGGGTCTTTCTTGTAGTGTACATCGACCATGTCACACTCTACCCATGCACACACAGTCTTGTGTTCGCCATTGAAGATTTTGGCGGCTGTCTTTTCTGAGTTCTTGAGCACGCAGTTGGTTAGCTCAAGGGACACGTTGGACGGGGCGTAGTAGTCGATGTCTGCCCTGCCGTTGTTGGCGGCTCGGTTGAGTCCGAAGTCCTTCACTTGCCAGCACATGTAGTTCGGCCCTTTACCAAGGTGGAACCGTACCTGAAATCGTTTCTTTCTGTTTTTCATCTTGTAGTATTAATCGTTGTTTCGCTTCATAGTCTCGGAGCATGCAGTCAAGCATCATCTTGTCACGCGATCGGCCGTGCTTCTCGTATGCCTGCATCTTACGTTCGATGGCTTCGGCTAGATACTCCATGTGTTCGTCAGTCATTCTTCTTTTCTTCTTGGTCGTCGATGCCGTGGATGCGGCACTCGAAGTTGTTCTTGGCACACAGCCCTTCGAGGTTGGCAGTGACGTTACCTTCGTCGTAGTCACCAATCTTGCTACGCACCCAATCGAAGTCGATGTGGTCGTCGAGGTCGATGTCACGCTCGAATGAGATGGAGAAGTCACCGACGTAGTCGCTTTCGCTGATGTTGATGCTCTCACCCTGAATCTCATCGCAAGCGGCCTCTACGCCAAACAACGTGCCCTCACGGAAGATGGCGATGGCTACTGCCTTGGGGATGACGGGCATGGTGGGCTTGTCAACTACACGAGGGTCACCTGCTCGAACGAGCGTCTCCTTGAAGTCGTAGTACTTCTTCTTCCAAGCATTGGCTTGGGCTGTCTTGGCGGTGAGGTCGTACTCCAACTTTTGGATGTCGTCGTACTGACCCTGCACCTTGGATTCAAGCTCGTCAATCGTGGATTTGAGAGCACCCACTTCCTCATCACGAGACTCCGCCCTGACGGTGCGCTGTTGCTTCAGCATAGCGATGTCGTCAAGCTGGGCCTGCACCTTCTCTTTGAGTTCAAGATTGATGTCGCGCAGTTCATCAACCTCAGCTTGGAGGGCGGCTTCGCGACCTGTCTGCTCTTGGTAGTTCTTCTGTGCCATCTCTTGACGGAACTCCATCGACTCGATGGTTTGCTTGGCAGATGAGATCGCGTTCTCTGCGTAGCGGATAGCTGCGTCGAGCTCGTTCTTGGATTCTTGTGCTGAGTTCATTGTTCTGTAAATTTTGGGGATTCATTCATGATAAACTTGGACACAAGGTCCTCGATTTCGCTGACCACCTCGTCCACGTCGCTGTTGGTGAGGTCGTACTCTTCTTTCATCAGCTGAGAGAGCATCATGTATCCGCTGGATGCGCCAGCTCCTTCGCGGTGGTTGAAGCAGTTGCTAACGTAGCACCGCAGGTCGTATAAGGTTTCGTTATTCATTTGTGTGTTCGATTGGGCAGAGCCGTAGCTCGTGCATTTGTTCTGATGTGTTGTCCGTGTGAAACCGAGTCCAAGAGACAGGCTCAAACGTGAAGTCGTACAGGTCTTCGTACAGCACGGTGTCGTGTATGTCAATCATAATATCTGCATCGTCAGGGTATTGTGCGATGAGGTCAAGCAGTTGTTTCTTCGTCATAGCTGTCAGAGTTTTTGGGTTTGGGGATTCGGAAAGCGTGCATCACGTAGTCGTCAACGTCGATGAAGGCGTGCTTGCGGTAGTACACCGAGGAGATGAACTCCGTGAGCTGATACAGGGGGTCGCTGTACGGGCCTGCATTGTCCATCACATCAGAGGACACACGAGCTACCAAGGACATACACAAGGGGAAGTAGTCCCATGCTTGGGTAGCATCCTGTTGGTCCCACGTCAACCAACATGACTCGGTGGAGTCGGAGCGGTTGGACATATCAAGCTCGATGATTCGGAGCACCTCGACACTAACGTCGTCGTAGTTGTCGGCCACCCAATCGTCGTGCTCCATGTCTGATGGTACACAAGCGTGGTAGTCCTCGTAGTCACGAGTGAGGGTGACGTAGATGTCATCCTCTCGGTGGTCGATGTTGACGCACATCTCATCCACGCGGTAGCCGTCGAGGATTTGCTTGATGTGCTTCTCTGCGAATCCCCGCTTGGGGAAGAACTCGCAGGTGGTGTCGGAGTACCCCTCGAAGAGTCCTGCGACAGCGTGGATTACTGCGTACTGCTTCATTGCTTGTAAGTTTTCTCGATGATGAGGTCAGATGCCTCGTCGATGTTAGACAGGAGTGTGGCAAGAGGGGTCTTACATGAGTGCTTACCCTCCAAGTCAGCACATGATGTGAACATCAGGGGTGCCACATCTCGGCGTGGAGCATAGTTGAGGATGAGGGTGACCTTGCTCAGGTCCTCCTGAATTGCTTCGGCAAGTTGCCGTGTGTTCATGTCTTGTAGCATGGTGATTGAATTGAAGTTTGAATGATTGATAAGTATTGTGTGTATATATACTCTCTTCACTACGTTCAGAGAGAGTATATATACCACACTACTAATGGTAGCAGAGGGTGGAGTCGAACCACCACACAAGCTCATACTCGTTGCCATAAGCCCTCGGTAAAGGGTGGAAGGAGTAACTATTGCCGTGTACACACCAACCCACATCCTCATGCGGTAAGTGTCTCTGCCATTGATGCAACTTGATTCGTTCGGCTTGCACGTCTGCAAGTGTACTGAGATTCAGAACTGCATCAATATGGAAGGGAGGTTGGGACTCGAACACAACTGCATCGCATTGGACATTGTACACAAGGACATTGTACACTCTGCGAAGACGCACCGACTGCGCTCCCTTGAAAAAGGCGGGGGGAAGGTCTGACGTTTCAGACCCAAAGAGAACCTTTAGGTTGCATCCCGAAAGGCGTCCCCCCTATGGTCAAACTTCAACTAACCAATTCCTCTTCGAGAAGGCCATCTTTGATGATGCCTTCCATGATGTGGTCAATAACGCGGTCGATTACTCCGTCCGCCTTACTCCAGTTTCCGTAGCCCTTGGCGTCGTAGATAAAGCCCTTGAGTTCGTTGAACAAGTCCCGTGGGAGATTGTCTTCGAGGTACTCCACCATGCTCTCGTAGTACGAGTCCATCTCGTAGTCACGATAGCTTCCGTCGCAGTCGTACTCCTCCCACCCACGCCACAGGTTGCAGAACCCGTTGTTGTAGTAGTCGTAGCCGATTCGAGAGATGGAGCGGAGGAGTTCAGGCCATCCGTCCTCTGCCTCGTCTTGGAAGGGGATGAGTTTGGCGAATGCCTTATTGTACTGCTCTTGGTACTTGCCTTCGTTGTCCCAATATGTTCCTGTCTTACTCATTGTCTTTTTGTTTTTCGGTTTGCCACTTGTCGTGGGCTGTTTCTACGGCAGTGTTGATGAGCCCTGCCTGTGCCCTGTCGATAGCCTGACCCTGCATACGGGACAGCTCGACAATTACTTCGATGATGTCTTTCATTCGTCGTTGTTGTTTCTATCAAAGGGGAGGAGTTCAAGGCTGACGTCCCACGTTGCTTGGCAATCTTCACACTCAAAGTCGTAGTGCCAGTGCTCGCCGTCGTGGTCAGAGCCGAGAAAGATACCGACGCCACCACACTTGTGGCACTTGTCGTAGTTGATGATTTCCTTATCCATTGTACTTGTCTTCGATTCGTTGCATGGTGTCCTCACAGCATGACACCCATGCCTCGTGGTTGATGAGGGAGATTTTGCCCTGCTCACGGATTCGTGCATCCTCGGCAAGGAGTTCGTCCTTGTGTGAGATGTAGTGGTGAAGACCACGTTGGAGGCAGTCAAGAATCACCATCTGCACGAGTGCCCCGTGCTTGTTGTACCCAGTCATGAGGTGTTCCATGAACTCCCCGTTTGTCATGTCTTTGATGTTTTCCATCGGTGTTGAATTGAAGTTTGAAAGGTTATTGAGAGGTGTTGTATATATCTCTCTTCACTACGTTCAGAGAGAGATATATACTAACACTCTCTAAGTAAGGTCGAAGTTGGTGTTCTTGAAGGCCTCTTCGAGAGTCTTCTTGTTGCCCATGTCTGCCTTGAACCACGCCTCGATGAGCGCACGTTCAAAGCTACCGCAGTGGGTCTGTCGGAGGGAAAGTCGTTCGTGTTGTGTCATGTCTTCAATGAGTTGGTTACTCCCCACCATTCGATTTCTTCGTCATGGATGCGGAAGCTGTGTGTTTCCTGTAGTTCGTCGTTCCACACCTCGTCCAGCCACACGCCGTGGTCGTCAGGTGCGCCCATCACATGGGATGCGGTGAACCCGCACTCTTGCAGTGCCTTGACTGCTGATTCGCATTGTTCTTGTGTCATGTCTTGTTGTGTTTGCATTCGTCGCATACTTCGTAACGCTCCGTCCCATCAGGGATGGTTGGGTGTGAGTACACCGCAGTCAGGACATAGCCCTCACCCTTGCAGGTGGGGCAGTCCTTGTTGATTTGATTCTTTGCAATGAGTTCTCTCATAGGTCAATGATTACGCCCTTCTCTTCGAGGGCATCGGTGATGTATTCAGGGAGTTCAAAGCATCCATCGTAGCCCGTGAGCCGTGGACCATCTTCGTCGAAGTACACTTCGAGTACACCCTCTGCATAGAAGCGGTCACCACCTGTTTCGAGGTCGTAGGTTTCGTACCAACCACCATATTGGTGGTTAGGGTCAACCGACACCGAGGTGTCCATCTCCACATTCTTCTCGGCATCGAGGTCTACGTCGTAGGCTGTCCGCATTGATACGAAGGGGAGTGTGTGTTTGAAGGAGTGTGTGAATTTCATGACTTGTTGAGGTTGAAGATGAGGTCGTTGTCTACGTCGTTGGCGTAGTCGTCGAGCAGGTTGATGATGTCCTGAACGTGGTCAGGGTCTGCATTCGGTGTGTCCGAGAGCAGGGAGGCAAAGCCCTTGACGTCCTTGGGCACAAGTCGAGCCGCTCGGTTGAGCACAGCGAGGTTCTTGCCGAAGTGGAAGTCGTTGAGGTAGAGCACCGCCGCTCCGACGGGGCGTTTGAAGAAGTTGTCCATAAGATTGGATTTGAAGTTTGACATTGAGAGGTGTTGTATATATACTCTCTTCACTACGTTCAGAGAGAGTATATATACTAACACTCTCTTAGGATTGGAGGAGAGCCACCACCAAAAGCGTGGCCATCCATGCAAGGAACGCGAGGAACGCTAGGTTCATTCGTTTGTTCATGTGAAAGGGTTTAAGTTACTGATTGTCAACAGGTTTCACAGACTTGATTTTGTGTCCGTCGGGCACAAGGTCGAGTGCCCGTTGCTTGGCATGGTCGAGTGACCACGCCTTGAACGTGAGCGCATTCCAGTCGTCTCGGTCGAAGCCGTAGTAGTAGACCATTCGGTACTCGTCGGTTGGTACCGACTTGGGGAGCCAATCGCTCGCCGTGCCCCGCTTGGGGTAGCGTTCCCATACGTTCATGTGAGTTTGATTTCGCAGTTGTTCTTGAAGTCCCAAATGGCCTCCTCTTCGCGCTCCTTACCCAAGGCGATGGCCTCTTCGCGGTCGAACACGATGTCGGAGACCTCGATGTAGACGTAGTTGTCGTCGTTCACCCAAGCACCGATTACCTGTTGGTACTTGCCGATGGGGTCCACGTTACGGAAGTAACGTTCGGTGTTCTCGATGAACTCAATCTTGAGTTCCATGATTTCTCGGAAGGTGTTGAATGACAACAAGTTGTTGTCAATCATCTCAACCGATTCAGTCGCGCCGCCTACTGCATACGCCTCCACCACGGGGCTGTAGCCGTCGAGGTCTTTGTCAACGGAGAATCCGTTGCCGCTTTGCACGTTCATGTAGCGCAGAAGCATGAGATTTTGATAGTCCATCGTAGATGAATTGAAGTTTGATACAGACACCACTTTCGTGGTGTTTCGCCTACTCAAGGCTCGTCAGTGTACCTGAGATTTGAGATTACATCTCAATCAAGTCCTCCAAGGTCATTTGCTCAAGGCAGGTGAGTTCGTCCCACTCAGCGGTGGCACGCACTGCGTCGAAGGAGAGGTGGAGGTCGAGGAGGTCAGCGATAAGCTGACGGCGGGTAGCTGCAAATGTCTGCATGGTGATTGAATTGAAGTTTGAAAAAGGTTTCAAGAGTGTCTTGTATATATACTCTCTTCACTACGTTCAGAGAGAGTATATATACTAAGACTCTCTAAGGGTTTAGTCGTAGTTGGCATCGACCCAAAGCAGGGCGAGCGTCACGATTGCGAGCGGAAGGCACACGGCGTAAAGGATGATGTTGATGTCCATCTTCGATGAATTAGAGTTCGAAGGGGAGTTCCTCGATGCTTACAGCATCAACGCTTGTGCCCTGCTCACCCTGCATCTGCAAGGCGAGGAGGTTGGTCAGCATCTCAATCTTGTCCTCCAAAGAGGACAAACGTTGGGCTTGAGTTGGCTTCTTCGAAGCCACCTTTGAAGCTTTAGCTTCAGTGGCCTCAGCCTCAGCTTTCAGCTGAGCTTTCTTCGCTGCTTTAGCAGCGGCTCCCGTGGCCACGCTGACCGCTTTAGCGGCGGCAGCAGCTTCCTTGACGGAAGCTGTCTTAGCCTTCTTCGAAGGCTTGATGGGACCAACTTCGTTGGTCTTGAGAGCGGCTCGGTCTTGAGCATCTGCCACCTTCTGTGAAGGTGTTCTCTTCGTCGTCTTACGACGACGCTTCTTGCCAGCCTTCTTCGAAGGCTTTTCGGCAACCTCTTCGAGGTTGTTGATGAAGTCCAAGGCCTCCTGCAGCAGCTTCGCTGCAGCAGCTTTGCGGGCCGCAGTTGGACGGAAGATGGCTTGGTTGGTTGCCTTACGGCAATCGGAGAAGTTGAAGCTTTCCATGGTTTATGAGATAATGTATTAGAATGAAACCTAAAGGTTTCTTTCATTCTAATACATATCTCTACCCTCAGTGTCCTCACTACACTACCAAGGGTAGTAGTAGTGGAAGTGAAAGCTGCTAACGCGCTGAGATACAACAAGTTGTATCCGTAGGTTAGCCATCGCGAAGGCCGACCAAATCGGAGTCAATGTTTCCCCTATAAGGGGAAGGGGTAAGTCGGTTAGAGAGGTTGGGGAGGGATTGTCCCACCCTGCTGGACTGCACGTCCCATCCTGCGGTCCTCAACGGTGGCTAGAGCTGAGGCTACCTAACTGACTGTAAGTCAGTAGGTAGAGCAAAAGCTGAAATGTATGCGCAAACTACGAAGTAGTTTGAGGGGGTGGGGTCTGGAAATCCGTTTAGGTCCTTCGGACCTAACGCTCATAGATATATATAATCCCCACGGTAAATGTTACTCCCCTCTTTTTTCAGCGTGATCTTGGGTTATTGCCTTCAGAAACAAATTCACACGAAAAACTCTAACCCTTTCGCTTACAGCAACTTAGAGGCCTTGCCTTAAAGCGTTGCTAGACTATTGACTTTTCAAATTTTCCTTTATACCTTTACGGAATCAAAGCGATTCAGATGAAAGAAAGCACCCAAAGATGGTTTTTTGCGTGTACGCAGATGAATCCTTATTCTTTATGGCGCGAGGGTAGTAGTGTTTTAGCTGTAAATGTGGCCTATGATCGGGCTAAGTCAGTAAAAAAAGTCTGGTTATATTTGCACTCATGCAAGTAACCAAGAATTATAAGCGCGGGGGCTTCTTCGGAAACTCTCAAGCCAAGTACTCAGATATGGAGGGCGCTGGCAGGGGCATCAACATGGCTTTCGCCAATAGAGGCCTTTTCAATACCAAGGGTAGCGCACTCAGACAAGAGAAGAGATATCTCAAGAAGCTCGAAAGAGAAGGTAGACTCAATGAGTACGGACCTCAGAGCGCTGACAGACTCGATTACCTCAGAAACGTACAGAAAGACAGAGCAAAGAAAGGCATAGCTGCTGGTGCTTTGGCTGCTGGCTTGGCATTTGGAGGGCCTGCTGCCCTCTCAGCCATTAAAGGTGGAGCCCTTAAGGGTGGCGCATTAAAGGCTGCAGGAAAGGGAGGGTTGAAAGGCTTGTTGGGGAAGGCTCAGAAAGCCAGAAAGGTTCAACAGGCTCTTGGTGAAGCAGGTTTCTTTAAGGGGATGGGGGAGACCCCAGGATCTGATGCTTACGGTGCTCCAAACCTGTCTATTGATGACATGGAGCTCGGAGCCATTGATGAGTTTGACGCTGCACCTGACGATAACTTTGATTACGATGCAGAGGCAACAGGGCCTAACCTGGCTGCCAACCTCGCTCAGTACGGAAACCTTCCATTTAAGTATGGTGGCAAGATGAAGCTGCTTAAGAAGGGTGGTCTTGTCGGAGGGCAGAAGAAGCTTGATAAGAACAACGACGGTAAGATCACAGCTGAAGACTTCAAAATGCTTAGAGCGATGCTCGGAGCTAGACTCCCTAGATAATGGCAACACTTACAGTAACTATACAGGAGAGCATTACTCTCAACGGATCTGAAAGAGGGTCTACGAACACGATTGATATGACTGGCATCACCCAGTTGGATCAACGTATCGTAAAGGTGGGGACTTCAGAACAATCTCTTGTACTTTTCGATACGGCGGAGGCTGCAGGTCAGTTCGCTGACTCCAGCGTAGACTACGTTCGTATCACGAACTTGGACCTCACAAACTTCATTACACTGCGTATGACCGCTGGAGACGACGAGTACTTCGTCAAGCTTTCAGCAGGTGACTCCTTTGTGTTGTTCGAGACGGTCATGGACACCGATGATGACTCTGGCGCTGCTACGGCATCACTGGCAAACATCGACTCTATTAAAGCAGTGGCCAACTCTGCCTCATGTAACGTTGAACTATTTGTGGCGGCGTAAGGTCAAGTGAAAAAAACCTACTTCAATCCGATAAGGAAACGAAAGGATCCTGGAGTAGAAAATGAAAAACGAAGACTCAATAATGAAGCTGTCAAAAAATCTGTCGCTCGCCGAGGTGACAAAAAGCAACACGGCTAAAAGACTTGGAATAGATAATACACCTGATGATTGGGTTACAGAAAATTTACGAAAGACTGCAGAGCATGTATTTCAACCTCTTAGGGACGCTTTCGGGTGCCCTATATGCGTGTCGAGCGGCTATCGTTCGCCTGAGCTCAACGCTGCTATCGGCGGTTCGAAGCGCAGTCAGCATGTGGAAGGAAGAGCACTTGATTTGGACGCAGACGTATTCGGACGCTGTACAAACGGTGAAATCTTCCGCTGGATACTCAACAATGTTACGTTTGATCAACTCATTTGGGAGTTTGGTGATAACGATAATCCTGATTGGGTTCACGTCTCTTTCGTTTATGATGGGGTTAATCGTGGTCGGTGTCTCAAAGCTTGTCGCGATGATGAGGGGAAGACGTACTACGAAGTGATATTTGGTAAAGGACTCTGATATGTTAGGACTAGGAGTTACAGCAGCACAAACCAACGACAAAAGACCCAAGCGCGTAAAGTATAGTGGGTCAAAGTTCCTCGCGTTTGACGGTGTAAACGAATACGGTGAGCTTCTTGGTAGCAATAGCGAAACGTTCATGGATGCTATCGGTACGACGGGCGGCACCATTTCGTTCTGGGTTAGATCCTCTGACTTCTACCCAGCAACCAACAACCAGTACAGCTATATGATTGGGGGTTATGCTTTTTCTCTGCCTGACGTCAGTAGCTTTTACATCGCGACTAGAAACGACTCAGGAACCAACAGGATTGTCATCGTAAGGTCAGACCTAAACATCTTCACCTCCACTTTTACCACTTGGGCCGACTTTAAGAGTGTTAGTGCTGATGATCTTACCGACGATACTTGGCACCACATAGCTGTAACTATTAAGCCTTTTAGTTCTAGCTGGAGGACGCTTTTGTATGTGGACGGTGCAGCAGTGTCGGTCACTAAGCTCACTAATTCTGTCAACGCATCTAATAGCTCTAGTCCAGCTAACTCCAATATGGTGATGACTATGGCGAGATACAACACTATTTACGATCAGTTTGACCTAAATGAAGTAGCGATGTGGAGCTCAGAGCTTTCCGCAAGCGAGATATCTTACATCTACAACCAGGGGCTGAGTGGATTTGACTTCACTCGAAACTTCTCTGATTATACAAGCAAGGATGATCTCTATGCTTGGTACAAGATGGGTGATGATCCAGATTCCACAACCTCTCTTGAACCAGACTCTTCTGGAAATGACAGAGACATGACATTGTACAACTCTCCAGATAGATCATCTCACTAATGGTACCAGACAACAGGAAATACGCTATTGTAGACTACTCGTCAGTCACTGAAGATATGATTGACGAAGTTCTTCAGAGCTCTATATCTAGCTGCAGAAGATCCGTCAATGGAGACGACATGGCTATTGTCTCATGGAATGGAAACAAACCCAGATCTCTCTACGGGATAACTTCATATACTCACACTCAAATACTTTCTATCGTTAACGACATCAGTGGCGACTGGTACAGCGATGAGCAAGCCACCCCTTCACAGCAATAAAAAAGAAAAAACCAAATGGCAATCAGAAGAAGAAGAACATCTAGGGTATCCCCTGGATCAGGACAAAGATCTAATGTAGGCGGAAGCAGTGTAAAAGCCATGCAGAACACCATTTGGGACTATCTAATCCCAGGGATTCCACTGTCCAACACTATCGCCTTCGACCTTACTCCTTACACAGGTGTAACTGGTGATGTAACGCTTGAGTCTGTGCTCGGCATGCTTGGCACTGGGGATTTTCAAACATGCAGCTTCCCCGTGTATCCAAGGGTTGGCCTTAATGGGCTCTTGATCAGAACAAACATTCCAGACTTCACTCAGTATGCAGACGTTCCTATTTCAAATATCCCGACCTCCTTGGCTGAGACTATAGAAGTCGCCTCAGACAAGGCTAAGTACATTGGTTGCGATAACGGAAGCGGGAATATTAGCCAATCTGGGCTTAGAATTAAAACAACCCCAAAGATTAACAGCATAGCCTCCCTATCAGAAAATGAGGTGCTTATCTCTTTAGACATTTTTAATTATGCCCAAAATGTATTCGTAAATCAGAATAACGAGCCTTTCTTCCCGCACAACGAATCTGTTGCTGCTCAGGACTCTATTCTCGTCCCAATAGACAGCTACTTGAACAATGGTCAAATAGCGGCCACAGGTGTCTATGCTCGGCACCTCCCTAGCGCCAAAAACACGTCCAAAACATCAATTTCTACAAACTTTGATTTTTCTTTGGGTTAATCATTCTCTAGACATCTGTAAAAAGCCTGCACTAACAAGCGGGCTTTTTGCGTTATAGCATATCTGACTCTGTAGTTGTATTTCGTTTCTTCTCTGAATAGGTGGTCCTCCATGGTATTTGATGGGGTCATCTTATCAAAGTGTTTGTAGATATAACCTTGCTTAACTAGCTCATACACAAGCCTTTCACCTAGTTTCTTTTCTGAGTAATCGTAGTCTTCTGCTGCATACCTCAACGTCCAGAACTCTAGGTCGTATGCCCACAGCAAAAACATGAGTTCTTTCTCGAAGATATCCTTGTCCCTGCAGAAGCTTTTCACCGTGGTTCTCAGCCTCTTGAGGTAGTTGTTTTTTACGTACCTTTGATTTAATCTAGAAAACTCTCTGAAAAGCTTCTTCTTTGAGACTACGCTTTTTGGCATGAAATAAAGTGATGATGGATAACGAAGATACAGAAGACTATCAGTTCCTACTAGAGATGCAGCAGCTCCACGGCCAAATGGAGGTTTTGATTGAGCGCTACAATATGAGGGAGAGAGTCATGTCTGTAGTCGTCACTGGTCTTCTCGAACCCATTGACGAAGACACCAGTCAGATGAAAGCCTTGTTTAGCTACAACCTTGGGTCTAAAGAAGAGATGGAGGAGATGGTGAAGTTTATATCAAACACTTACGAGGACCAGAACGGTGGGCCAGATCTAGAGGACCTGCTTGGAGACCTCGGCATTTCATTGAACTAATGGACGGACTTATACGGAAGATCATCATCGGGAGAGACCCGAAGGATGCCATGGCTTATTACGTCGGCATGAGAGCTGGCGGGGGTGAGGTGTCAACCATCATTATGGACGACGAGCACCTGTTTAAGTACAACAAGAAGAGATACCTTGTATATTTGCAGAGAGACGACTCACAGGTTTTGTGGAAGTGCGTCGACGATATGCCTTGTATTATAGAATATGACTGCAACTTCTAAGAGTAAAGGACTGGGTGATACAGTAGAGAAGATCACCACAGCTGCTGGAATTAAAAAGCTTCTTGAGAAATACGGCCCAGAGGACTGCGGCTGCGATCAACGACGCGACAAATTGAACGAAATGTTTCCCTACAAAAATGAAGACTCTTGACTTATTCGTTGTCGAGCTAGACAAGCAGATCAAAGACACGATAACTACTGATGGGGGCCTGGAGCTCTATGTGGACTCGAAGTTTAATGAGTTCAAGCACCGAGTGACCGAGGGTCCCGTGGTGTGCGCCCCACTTAAGCACGATACTGGCGTAGAGCCAGGCGACACCCTATACTTCCACCACCTAGTTGTACTTAATGAGGGTCAAGTACTGACTGGACACGAGAAGCATTTCTTGGTTCGCTACGATGCAGAACACACAATCAACAACCAAGCAATCGCATATAAGAGTGCAAAAAGTGGACACATATATACTCTCGGCGGTTGGGCTCTTCTCACGCCTGTTGAAGAGGGTCCTGATCCTGGAGAGCAAAGCGACCTCATCGAAGTGGTTAAGCTTACCGAGTCTCCTGTTCGCAAAGCTCGCATTGCTTTTGACGCTCCTTGGCTTGAAGAGCTTGGGATCAGTAGTGGCGATGTTGTGGGCATTAAAAAGAACCGAGACTACGAGATAACTATAGACGACGTTAAGTACTTTAGAGTTCGAGCAGAAGATATTCTTTATGTCGAAGAAGAAGTTCACAACGATTGATGCCGCTGAGCGACTGATGAGGTCGATGGAAGCAGCTATCAATAACATGATTGACGAAGTCAAGAAACCTGTTGATCCTGAGATCAACGGGAGCGCACGTAAAGCGGAGCTTCAGTCCATCAAACAAACCGCCACAGATTGCAAGGAGCTGATCGTTGAGAGACAGCGATTAGAGCAAATGATCAAAGACCTACAAACAAATGGGGGAATCGAAGAAGCCAAAGACTACAGCGGAGGTTTCGCTGAGAGATACTCTAAATGATTGGAAAGAAATCGTGTATCAAAAAAACAAGATAGATTTTAAGTTCTGGGATGAATCCTGGAACGAAGAGTTCGAGGACTGAGTTGTTGGTTTTCGTCAGGCGGCCCTCTACGCATAATGGGCTTATCAACTGGGGCGTAGTTCAGTTGGTTAGAGCGTCTGTCTTATACACAGGAAGTCGCGGGTTCAAGTCCCGCCGCCCCAACAATTTATTATATTTGTACCATGAAGCTCAAGAAGCGAGACTATAAGAAGGAGTATGCGAAGTACGGAAAGGGCGGAAAAGCCAAGAAGTACCGTGCTTTTTTGAACCGAATCAATCGCCGTAAGGGTACATACGGTAACGGTGATGGTCTCGACGAAGCGCACGTCGGCACGTCTGACAGAACCACCCCTCAGCCCGAATCTCAGAACAGAGCAAACAATAGACCTAGGCGAAGACGCAGTAGGTAAGAGCATGCGCTCGTAGCTCAGTTGGATAGAGCATCTGCCTTCTAAGCAGACGGTCCCAGGTTCGAATCCTGGCGGGCGTACTAAATTTAATAAAATGGCTAAAGTTCAAGTTTCTACTTATAAATCGAAAAGCGTAAAGCGCAAGGGGGTTCATGCAAAGACGAAACAGTCTAAAAACAAGAACTCCAGATCTTACAAGAAGCCTTACGCTGGTCAAGGAAGATAATTATGGCTGATTACGTTTGCGGCTGCGAGAAGCAGCATGAGGAGTCTAAGAGTGGTGTGTCAATCAAGTTTGGTAACGACGGGGCCTACCACGACATCAAGTGTCCATGCGGCAAGTACATGGAGCTAAAGAACCCTAAGTCTGGCGCCCCAAGCTTCCGAAGCAATAGGTATGGGCAAGTATTCTGATGATCAGGATATTATCGCAATTTGCCCCCACGGTACGAAAGGAGAAGTTGTTCGGATCGGTGGGTTGGACATTGCACTTCCCGCTCAGCCTCCCAAAAAAGAAATTGCAGGACATGGAAAGCCAGACGACCTGCAGTTGTGGGAGAGAGTTCCTATGCCTAAGGAGCTGTCTAGGATTAAGAGTATGGATGAGTGGGCCGAGATGCCTAGGGAGTTCAGGCAGAAGTTTTCTCCGTATATCGAGGAGGAATTTCGCCGCAGGCGTGAAGGCTTTTGGTTTTACAATGGGGGTGTCCCTACATATATTACGGGCAGGCACTACATGATGCTCCAATGGACTCGGATGGATATAGGTTATCCGAGCTTCCTTTCGTTCCAAAGAGATATTTTCTTACATTTGTCTGCGTGTGAGGCGGACCCCCGATGTATCGGGCAGTTATATACCAAGTGCAGGCGGAGCGGATACACCAACATCTGCTCTGCCGTATTGCTTGACGAAGCCACGCAAGTAAAAGACAAACTCTTGGGGATACAGTCGAAGACTGGTAAGGACGCCCAAGAGAATATATTCATGAAGAAGGTTGTGCAGATGTTCAGGCACTACCCCTTCTTCTTCAAACCTATTCAGGATGGAACGACCAATCCGCGCATGGAGCTGGCTTTTCGCGAGCCGAGTAAGAGAATCACGAAGAACAATAAGACTACGCAGACGGGCGAGGCTCTTAATACGGTCATAAACTGGAAGAACACTACCAACAACGCTTATGACGGTGAGAAGCTTCACCTCCTGTATCTTGATGAGGCAGGGAAATGGGAAAAACCTACAGACATAAGAGACGCCTGGAGGATTCAGCGGACGTGTTTGATCGTCGGGCGAAGAGTCGTCGGAAAAGCAATGGTGGGAAGCACCGTAAATCCGATGGACAAGGGAGGAAAAGAGTACAAGGACCTTTGGAGGGATTCGGACCCCGAGGAAAGGAACGCGAATGGGAGGACCAGGAGTGGCCTATATAGACTCTTTATACCTGCATTTGAATCCCTAGAAGGATTCTTCGATAAGTTCGGTAACCCAGTCGTCAACGACCCAGACAAAGTCATAGAAGGACTTGATGGTGAGGACATCATATTCGGGGCTAAGACCTATCTCAAGAACGAGAGAGAGAGCCTCAGGAGTGACCCCTCTGAGCTTAACGAGGTGACGAGGCAGTTTCCGTTTACAACGGATGAGGCCTTTCGTGACAGCATCGACGGAAGTCTGTTCAACATTGGAAAGATCTACGAGCAGATTCAATACAATGATGATCTTTTTCCAAACCCTGTAGTTAGAGGCAACTTCGTCTGGAAGGACGGTGTGCAGGACACACATGTTGTCTTTAAACCTGACCCTAAGGGCAGGTTCAAGGTTGCTTGGATGCCACCCGAAGAGCTGAGGAACATCAAGAAAGAAGAAAGAGGCAAACGTATTGCACCTAATGCAGAGCTGGGGGTAGGCGGGGTTGACTCCTACGACCTTGACGCCACCGTCGATGGACGGGGGTCGAAAGGAGCGCTACATCTCTACAACAAGTTTCACATGGAGCATCCATCGAACATGTTTGTAGTGGAGTATGCGTCCCGTCCACCTTTGGCTAAGATCTTCTATGAAGACTGCCTCATGGCTGCCGTGTTCTACGGGTACCCTTTGTTAATTGAGAACAACAAGTACGGCATCGCAAGATACTTTGAGTCAAGAGGTTACGACGGTTATCTAATGTCAAGGCCTTCTCACCTGAGGGCCGCCAACTCAAAGGTCAATGTCAAAACCAAGGGTATCCCATCAAACTCACAAGATGTAATTCAAGCTCATGCACATTCCATTGAAGCATACGTACATGATCACATTGGCATGCACAGAGAGACGGGGGAGTACGGCAAGATGTATTTTAACGATACTCTTGAGGATTGGATTGGCTTCAAGATCAACGACCGTACTAAGTTTGACCTTACGATTAGTTCGGGTCTTGCTCTTCTTGGTGCCCAAAAGTCAAAGCCTAAAAAGGAGGCTGTGAACTTTGATGAGAAGAAGTTCTTTAGGAGATACAAGCCAATCGGCTAACAATCAGATTATTTCTATATTTGCAAAAATGCAGAATCCCTGATGTACGGTAATAACAAAAGGCAGAGCAAGAGCTTTCCAGACCCACTAGCTCCTCAGGATGTAAAGCAGGGGAAAAAGTACGGCCTGAAGTATGCTAAAGCCATTGAGGGTCAGTGGGGCAAAATGCAAGACACTGAATCTCTTTACAGAAAGAGAAATAAAGTCTGGGAGAGAAACAGAGATTACGCTAACGGTACTCAAGACACGAATATCTATAAGAGGATTCTCACTTCGATGGACCCTAACGCTGCTGACGGCAGCCTCGTGAATCTTGATTATACGCCAGTACCTATACTCCCAAAGTTCTCTCGAATCGTTGGTAATAAGATTCTTTCAAGAAACCCATATCCCAACCTTGAGGCTATTGACCCCATCTCCTCTTCTGAGAAGAACAAGGAGAAGCAGAGAATAAGAACGCAAGTTCAGATTAAGCCAGAGCTTGAAGCTCTTAAGGCTGAGACTGGCGGTCTGGTTCTTGATAAAGACCCAGCTGAACTTCCAGACACGCTTGAGGAGGCAGAGATTTTTTTGGAAACCAACCTAAAGACAGATGCTGAGATATCAGCACAGATAGGCACGAACCTCACGCTTTCTTGGAACAACTTCAACGACAGCATCTACAGAAGGTGTGTCAATGACCTTGTTGCCTTGGGCATGGCAGTTGTTAAGAGGTCTAACGACCCCAACTACGGAATTAAGACCGAATACGTTGATCCGTGCATGTTCGTTCACAGCTACACGGAAGACCCTGGGCTCAACGACCTTACTTACGCTGGGCACATTAAGAAGATCTCAATACAGGAGCTAAAGCGCTTGGCTGGAGATCAGTTTACAGAAGAAGATTACGCTAAGATGGCTCAGGGGGCTGCTGGCATAAACGGAAACGACTCCAGCAAGCTCAGCCATCAATACTTTGATGACTACCTTAAGAGAAACATCTTTGGGTATGATGAGTATATGATTGATGTCCTTGACTTTGAGTTTATGTCAGTTGACTGCATGCACTTTGAGGACAAGGAAAACAGATACGGAAACAAGCTCTTCTTCTACGAAGGATTCGAGTACAGAGAAAAGCCTGGTAGCGTCTTTGATCGCGAGCCAAGAAAGATGCACATTGCCACTGTTTACGGCGGTAGCTACATCATTGGCACCAACTTCATGTACGACTACGGCATGAAGGCGAATATGCCAAGAAACATTCATGACATTTCTAAGTGTCGACTGTCCTACTCAGCTGTTGCCACAAACATTCGGAGAATGATTCCGAAGTCGATGGTTGACAGCTGTGTGGGATTTGCAGACATGCTTCAGATTACACACCTTAAAATTCAGCAAGCTATCGCTAAGGCTAAGCCTGATGGCCTGATCATTGATATTGAGGGGTTGGAGAATGTTCAGCTCGGTAAAGGTGGGGAGCTTCAGCCTTTGGAGCTGCACGACATCTACGAACAAACTGGTGTCTTCTACTACAGAAGCAAAGACCCAGAAGGCGGTTTCCAAAACCCACCTATCCGTGAGATTGGAAACAGCATTAGAAACATAAACGAACTCATTGGTATTTACAATCACTACCTGCGACTCATCAGAGACGCTACGGGTGTTAATGAGGCGATGGATGCAAGCTCTCCGAAGGGGGATGCTTTGGTTGGCGTTCGCGAGCAAGCTATTGCTGCAGGAAACAATGCCATCTACGACATCACTAACGCATCTATGGTACTGTTCAAGAAGGTTTGCGAAGACATTGTCAAGTGTCTTCAAATCATTCCTTCGGGGTCTGTTTTAATGAAGGCTTACCAGAACGCCATTGGAGAGGAAAACATGAAAGTCCTTTCTACTTTCTCTGATCTCCCCATGTACAACTTTGGTGTGAGTGTGCAGAAAGAGATGGAGGACTCTGAGCGTCAGTTTCTTGAGCAAAACATTCAAGTATCTCTCTCACAAAAAGAGTTGGATCTTGAGGATGCTATCGCTATTAGACAGCTAAAAGACATCAATCAGGCCGAGCGTCTTTTGATTGTTAGACGTCAGAAGCGTATGAAGAAGATGCAGGAGCAAGCTCAGCAGAACTCTCAGATGCAGGCACAACAGCAAGCGCAGGCTTCACAGGCTGCTTCTCAAGCTAAGCAGCAAGAGATGCAGATGGAGGCCCAGATAGAGGCTCAGAAGATGCAGCTTAAGAATCAGCTTGAGATACAGCTGGAGCAGGTCAAACACGAGTATAGAAAAGAGATTGAAACCATCAGGGCTCAGGCTACACTCGGATTTAGAACTGAGGATCAGGAGTTCAAAGAAAAACTCGAAGTTCTTAAGGAGGATCGAAAGGACGATCGCATCAAAAAAGAATCTTCAGAACAAAGCAAGCTCATTTCTCAGAGACAAGGCAAGAGAGGTGAGATGGCAGAACCGATGCAGGAGAGCCCTGGATCAGAAGACATTGATGAAATACTCGGATTGTAATGGCCAAAAAGGTAAACTTAGATATTGCACAGGACCTGAACATCACCTGCAGAAGAGGTGATACGTTCAACCTTACCGTAACCCTGAAGGATGCTGCGGGTACTGGCCTGCAGCTCAAAACGGGCAAGTACAAGTTTATCATGCAGGTTAGAGACAATGCCTTTCAGGACGGTTCTGAAGGTCTTCTCCTGTGTACTGTGGCAGGTCAGCCTGCTGGATCAAGTCCTGTTGGCAATATTGATGCAATGGAGTCTGATGGGACAGACTCGGGCACGACCAACATAAACGACAGCGGTCAAGTCACGATATTTATTGGTGACTCTGTCATGAGGGAGGTTCCCTCTGGTAGATATGTTTACGATCTGCAGTATGTCATTCCTGCAGCGACTGCCCAGGGCACCGATACTCACACTACTATTCTCAAGGGAGCCTTTGTTGTAAACGAAGATGTCTCTGAGTTTGCTGAGGCCCAACAGGAGAGAAGAAGAAAGCAGTAATTATGGCAGATGCTCCGACCATTACGGTGAGTGGTGGCTCTTCTGCATCAATCACGATAGCTAACGATGCTCCAGTATCTACATTAGTAGCTGCTGCAGATAACTCGTTTTCAATAGATATAGCTTCCCCCTCTTCTGAGTCTATATCCATATCCTCTGATTCAGTATCTCTTGCTGTCTCAAGTGCGTCTAGCACTACATCTACAGTAAAAGAACTGTTCAATACGATTGAGGTCGCTACTGCCATCCCTGCTTTTGGCACTATGAGGCTTAGAGATCTAGCTGATGTCGTCGGTGACCCTACAAGCAATCAGGTCCTGGTGTACAACCAGGGTGAGAATAACTTTCAGTTTGCTGATCAGTCAGGCACTGGAGGGCCTGGCGACGAAGCTCTCGACTTTGCGATACAGGTAACCAACACCGACGGGGCTTTTGACACCATATTAAGCTCTACTTTCGAGGCAGGCACCAGCATAACAAGCGTGCTTGATAGCATACTGAACCCTTATCAGTACACGACTCTTACAATAGATAGGTTCACTGGCTCTATCAACGGATCCTCGCAGACTATGACGTCAGGTAAAAATGTAGAAGTTGGTTCTACCATCATACTATCTACCATAGGATACACTATTGACAAGAGTTTTGAGTTTATTCAAAACAACTCTGTTAAGCTGTTGATGGACAATGAGGTTCGGCAGACCAACATGCCTAGAACGACACAGACGGGATTGAGCCTCAGCCCCTCTTACGCTACGACAAACAACATTCCAGCTACTGACTCTTTTAAGATGCAGCTAGTGGATGTTGGGTCGGGTGCCTCTCCGTCTAAGACGATTACGAGTAACATCTTCAACTTTAACTGGAGGTATTCGACAAGGCTTTGTACTGGGTCGTCTGTTGTTGATTCAAATTCTCTTGCAACTGCTGTTTATGCTGATTTTTCTTCAGAGGTATTGCAATCTGATCCAGGCTCATCATCGTTTAACCTTACTACGACGGTCGACAATGAAAATGACAGTAATCACACTTTCTTGTTGATTCCATCAGACTTTGGGACACTTAAGTCTGTTACCCAAAATCAATCTACAGATGTAACGGCAGACTTTGTTTTGGATGGGACGTTCACAGCAACCAATTCTAACGGTGTAGGAGTCAGTTATTATATTTACAGAACGAACGACACTGGTGCCTTTAACAGTGGAGTTACCCTCACCGTAAAGCTAAACTAATATGCCAGAGTTTCCAGGACAAGTTAGGCACTCTAACCAGGCCTACCCCGTACTAGACCTTACAGACGGATCTAATCAGTTTAATCAAACTGGTAAGAGTCCTGTCAAGGGCATTGGCGTATTCACAAACATTTCTAGCAGATCGGCCATAACTTCTAGGTACAGAACTAAGGGGTATCTAGCTGTGGTGGGTGATACCCCATACGTATATACCAGCTCATCTAACTCTGATTCTGAATGGGAGACAGAGGGTAACTGGGCAGGACTGTCTGCCACCAACGGAATACCTAGTGGAGGCTTTGAGCACAACGCTTTGGTCAAGCTCTCTGATGACAACTACGATGCTGGATGGACAGGAGACCCAGAGTTCTCAACGCTTAGTCTTAAAAAGCAGGGACCTCAGCTAAGTTTTGTAGGAACTCAAGATGCTGATTCTGCCATTATGGGCAGAATACAGGTCAACAGTGGTTCTAAGCAGGGACCTAAAATAGACTTTACTCAGGTGGGGGCCTCTGGCGCTGGGGTTGCTGGTAAAATAGATTTCTTTACCTCAACATCTTCTGGCGTCCAAGAAAAGGCCTTCACATTGAATGAAGAAAAAACAGCTATATTTGCATCTCACTCTTCTGCTCCCACCCCCCATGCAGGAGGTTTTTATTATGATCAAACACAAGATTCTTACTTTGTGGGGGTTGAAAACTAAATAAAATGGCAGCAACTTGGAAACAGATATTTACTAGCAACGACACAGTGCCCATTGGTAACGGTGGTACTGGGGCAGATTCTTTGCCCGCTGGTAACATTGTAAGCAGTGGAACAGCCCTTCAAACCCTTGATCAAGCTGCTGGTCAAATTGCTGTTGGGCAAGGCGCAGGCTCAACACCTTTCGCCGTCTCGCTTAGTGGAGACATTGATACAATCACCGCTGGTGGTGCTGTAACTATCTCAGATCTCGCCATCACCACGGGTAAGATAGCCGAGGAAGCTGTCACTTTGGCTAAAATGGCTGACGGCACCAAAGGTCAGCTCATAAGCTATACCTCGGCTGGAGAGGCTACTCACCTGGGTGTGGGGGCTAACGGTTTTGTTCTTACAGCTGACGATACCGAGGCCACTGGATTGAAGTGGCAGTCGGCAGGTGGTGCTACTACGCTCAACGTCCAAAACGGGGACACTCAAGCAAACCCACTTCCTGTAATCTTTGCAAGCGATGTTACCAGTGGAGCTGCAGCAGTTTATGGAGATGCCGACGAGCTTACTTTTGATGCTAATGGTGTGACGTTCACTCACATGAACCAAACTGACCTTAATGCGACTGATGGTAACCTCACGACTGAGACTGACGGCGCTGGCCGTGCTGCTTTGTTTTCTAAAAACGGATTTAAGGGCGACCTCGCTGGTAGAGCTTCAGGTGCCAATACCGTAAAAGCCAACTCTACTTTTGGTTCTTCACCATCAGGTCTTGCTGGAACTGTAAATCTTCTCGGACACGACAGTACCGTTGAATCAACCAATTACTACAACCCGAGATCTCTTGGGGCTAACGTTACGTATGACGTAAATTCTAGTACCCTCAGCGTTCCAAACCTTACTGTTGCGGGGACTACCACCACTGTAAACTCAACGGTTACCACCATTGCTGATTCAACGATCAGAATCGCAGAGGGTACAACATCCTCAGGAAGTTTCGGTCAGTCTGCTGCATCCGCTGGCGGCGCAGGTATCGTCGTTGATGTTGGGACTGCAGCCGACGCAAACCTCGGTAGATTCATATATACTGGATACGATCAGGGTGGTGTAAACAACAACTCAGTCCTTGGGTGGAAGATCGCTCAAGAGGAAGTTTCTACTGGTGCCAACCCCGCCCCCGCCTATGGTGTGGGTGTAATGTATGTTCAGAGTGGTGCCATGGATGAAGATGGTAACGGCGTTGATATTAACCCAGGTGCTTTGTTGTTTACATCAAATTCTGGTGGTCAACTCTGGCTTCAGGTAGCAGAATAATTTACTTCGATGGGTCTTATTGGAAAAAGCAAAGAGGTTTCTACTGATACCTTGAGCTCTGAGGAGCTTGAACACCTTTTGTGGGCGATTAGCGAGTCTACTTTTAGGGGAAAAGACGTACATTTGTTAGCGAGCATTGTCAACAAGCTCACTAATCAATTAAATTCAAAGTAACATGAAGTTGACTATCGACGAAGTGGTGTTTGTTAAGCAGGCACTGGATGGTTGTACCATCAAAATTAGTGACGCTCAGCGCGTTTCTGTAATCATTGGAAAGATCGAGAAAGAGTTTGAGAGACTCGCCAAGCTTCAGGAGTCCAAATAATAAAGACCTCTCAAGTTGGCTACATGGAAGAAAATAGCATTCGAAGAGAACACATCAAACTTCGGAAGCGCAGATCAGGTTCAGACTGATCAGATTAGATCTTTTAAGATTCCAACAGGCGGTACGCTTAATTTTACATCAGAAAATCCGCCCGCTCAGGGTCTATCTACCTCTAATGTTCCGCTGAGGTTCGTCATGTCGGCTTCTGATGGAAATTCTAATGGCGTTCCACCAGCAACCAGCATATACATGAACTCGTTGCTCTCCACGAACTTCGAGACGGCAATATGTAACTTTACTGCAACTGGCGCTTTTCTGGGTATTACACCTTTGTTTGCTGTTCAATCAGACCTCACCGCAAACAATGTTTATTCAGGAGACGACACGGCGGGCCCCGTAATGAGGTTGATGAGAGCCAACACGGGCGCGACCAACCAGAAGCTTGGTGTGCTTGAGTACAAGGCAAAAAACTCCTCAGGGAGTCAAAGGGTTTACTCTGAAATAGGCGCGAAGATATCTGATGCTACTCCAGGGTCAGAAGATGGTGAGCTTTATATAAACCTAATTCAGGATGGAGATGCAGGTGAGCATGCAGTTTTGATAAAAAGCAGGCCTACTGAAGCCGAGCTTTTGGCTGGAACTCCTGCTACTCCTGTATTTTACACCGATTCGATAACTCTTTATGGGGATGATTCCTTTGAGCAGTTTTCTTTGAGACGCAGACTGATAAATGAGATTGGTGTAACAACTCCATTTGAGGTTGTGTTCTTCCCAACAACCGCTAGTTCAACGTCAGGTACCATACCTCCTGGCACAGAGACTTGGGGCATAAGTGGAGGATCTCCTTTTGCGATGCCCAGTATAAACGACAAAGACAACAAGGGCGTAAGATACGGTACTGCACAATCTACAGATATTGGAGACACGTTCATAAGGACAGTGAGTAATGTGGGGGCGATGCGTATTGATAACCTTCAGTCGAATGACATGGGGGGTGCGTCCTGGATATCTTGTCATCACAACGAGGGCGTTCTTCCAGGAGTAGCCAACGCGAATAGGATTTACACCTTTTCCATGGCGTTCTTCTTTGCCCCCAGCTACGCATCCTCAGGCCTCGATCTGGACGACGATGGAATTTCTGCAAGAATAAGAATCTATCAGGCCAAAACCGCCCAAGCTGGCGGCCTGGAGCAGCCTGACCCCGACAGCATAGAGTGGGAGCTGATGGGCTTCCATGACCTCACTGCTGCTAATTTTGCAAACTCAGGGCTTACTGATAAGTTTTTCGAAATCAATTTTACTTCTAACAACTCACTCAACAGAGCCTACGATTTATTTATCGTAACCATAGAAAATACTGGGACCTTAGACCTATTTGACGCTGACAACGGAACCGCTAATACGGGGATGTCTGTCCCATTCATAAAAGGCGAGATTACAAGAAGGGTGTGTAATCAGCTTCAGCATGTAGTCGGTGGCGCTTAAATAATTGTGGCGAAATGTATAAAAAGAGGCTTCGGCCTCTTTTTTTATATTTGCATTATGCCTAAAGTCAAGAAAAAGCGTAAGGCCGTAATGCCCAAAATGAAGATGGGGGTTCACAAGAGTAGATCTGGTGGACTCACGGCCAAGGGGGTTGCTGCGTACCGCAGAGCCAACCCTGGAAGCAAGCTTAAGACTGCTGTCACGGAATCAAACCCTAAGGGTAAAAGAGCTGGTAGAAGAAAGTCCTTCTGTTCTCGCATGTGCGGAATGAAGAAAAGGCTTACTAGTGCCAAGACGTCTAGAGACCCTAACTCAAGAATCAACAAAGCTCTGCGTAAGTGGAGATGTCGCTGCTGATGAAAACTGTAAAGTACAATAAGGGCGGGAAGCTCAAGGTGTCACAGAAGACTGTTTCTGTTGATCCACCTCAGGGATATCATTGGATGGAAGAGCGTGGACGCTACTTCCTGATGAAGGGTGAATACAAGCCTCATCCAGGCGCGGTTGCCAAAGCGAAATTTAAAACTGCAAGCCATGGCTAAAATGAAAGTAAAGAAGGATGCTTGCTATCACAAGGTGAAGGCTCGCTATAGCGTATGGCCCTCTGCTTACGCATCTGGAGCGTTGGCCAAGTGCCGTAAGGTTGGTGCTGCCAACTGGGGAAACAAGAGCAAGAAGTAATGCCTAAGGTCAGAAAAACACAGGCTGGACTCAACTTGAAGCGTTGGTTCAAAGAGGACTGGAGAACGCTCTCTGGAGATAAGGATTATTCAAAGGGGGATAGGACGTTCCGCCCCACGAAAAGGATTTCAAGTAAAACTCCAGTTACTGCGTCGGAACTAACTGCAGCAGAGAAAGCTAGGGCCAGAAAGGAAAAGAGAGAGAAGGGTCGTGTGTCTAGGTATCGAGTGAAAAAGAAGAAACGATAAATCCCTATATTTGCGGAAAACAAACACAATCTTTTTCTAAAATGGCTACAACCACTGCAACACTTACTCTCAACAGCCCTGATCTGACTGGAGACGTATTGTCTTTGAATCAGACTACGACTTTGAGGAAGGCGGGTGTCTCAACTGGACTTGATCAAACAACTGGTGTCGGTAGAAAGACTACCACCGCCACTGCTCAGTACACCTTGTTCCTTGCTTCTGAATACACTGATTCCAAGGCTCACAAGGTTTATGTCAGAGTAGTTTCCTCAAACGCTACTGAATTTGCTACGTTGACCTTTGGGTCGCAAGCAATCGGAAGACTGTATGGAGGTGACTGGGCTTTTGTTCCATGGGACGGCACTACTGACGTTAAGATCACTCCTAGTGTTTCTACGGAGTTCACAGTAGAGTACGCTCTTATCTTTGAAGCATAATGGCTAGTATAAGAGCTTCTTTTACTCTTTCTAGTCAAAACGCCCTTTCTTACCCATTTGCTCTTGAGGCTCAGCTTTCTGCCAAGGCGGATTCTGGGCACAATATTAGGAGCAAAGTTTTGGGTACAGCTCAGGGTGCAGATGCTGTAACTGTAGCTAAGGCCAACGATAAGACGGATGTAGCCTACGTCTACGTCAGAAACCTTGCCTCAGAGAAAGAGCACACAGTAACACTTTACGTCGGAACAACCAACATTGCCAAGATCTCTGGTGGTGAGTTTGCATTTTTGCCAGCTTACCCAGACTTGGACTACAAGGTCTTTGCAGCTAAGGCTGGATTGACTATTGAGTACGCAGTGTTTGGTGTCGACGATACACAAGCTAAACTCGGATAATCATGGCGCATCCAACACACTCCTTTCCTAAGCAATTTGCACTCATCAACGGAGCAGAGACTGTTACAGCAGATATTTTTGCCATTCAGGTAATATCAACTACAAACACTACGGTAAGCGTAAAAGCCGCTGGGATTTTTGAGCAGCTTGGAGCTAATGGTTCTGACGGAAACACGCACCTTGCAAACGCAGACACCCCAGATGGGCAGAGGACTGGAAACAATCTTAACACAACTCACGACGCTGGTTTTTACGAAAGACGAAGCGACGTAAGCACTACTCTGCCTTCTGCTGCAGGAAACACCATTTACGGAGATTTCAAATCTGTAACAGGCGCTTCGGGAGATCAGATTTTGTGCTACCTCAAGTAATTCAAACCAATAATTTAATTTAAGATGGAAGAAACTAACATCACCAACTTTGAGATTGCCTCCTCTCCAGAAGAGTTGCAGGCAAGCATGGAACGCGAGACTCAACAAGAGCCTCAGAACCCAGTACAAGAAGCGGCTCAAGAGCATTCGCCAGAGCCTGTCCAAGAGACTTCTTATGTAGACCCAGACGCTGCTCCCGCTGAACCTCAGCAAGAGTTTCAGAATGAGCAACCACAACAAGAACAACAAGAGGAATATGCCGACGAGGATATCGAAGGCGCTGTTCTCAACTACCTGAGCGAGAGGCTCGGAAGAGAGATTAGTGACTTTGACGCCTTGGCTGCACCTCAACAAAATGCTCTTGACGAGAGAATAGAGGCGATTTCTCGCTTTGTAGAAGAGACTGGAAGGGCTCCAGAAGATTGGTTTGCATACCAGCGGCTTGATCCGTCCGAGATGGACGACTTTACCGCTATTCGTGTAGACCTTGCCACGGAGTACCCAAGCTTGACTACTGATGAAATCAACACTCTTGTTAATAGCAAGTACAAAGTGGATCCCGACCTCCACTCGGAGGAAGAGGTTCAGCTGTCAAAGCTTCAGATGAAGATTGACGCTCAGAAGGCCAAGACTAACATCGAGACGATGCGCAATGAGTACATGGCCCCTGAGAAAAAGGATTCACCTGACGCAAAAGACGTCTTTGACGAGACTTGGATCAAAAACATGGTCACAGAAGTTGATGCCATGACAGGGTTGGAATTCGACCTTGGCAATGACAACACCTTCACGTTTGGCCTTGATGACGATTACAAGGCTCAGCTCGTTGACAAGAACTCTCGACTTGACGAGTACTTTGATCCTTACGTCCGAGAGGATGGTAGCTGGGAT
>CEOI01006682.1_pt1 | contig 32971 bp, 56 predicted proteins | sample 530351 | NCBI WGS metagenome assembly CEOI01 (sample SAMEA2619962, study PRJEB7988) | marine metagenome | biome: marine biome (ENVO:00000447); feature: deep chlorophyll maximum layer (ENVO:xxxxxxxx); material: "saline water (ENVO:00002010), including plankton (ENVO:xxxxxxxx)" | depth 17 m | reverse complement strand
CAGGTTTGGCAAGACGGTCTGGGCTGTTAATCATCTTATAAAGCACGCCCTTACTTGTGAACTTCCGAGGCCCAGAGTTGCGTTTGTTGCACCCACTTTTACGCAAGCCAAGCGTATTGCGTGGGATTATGTGAAGTATTATGCGTCTGTGATCCCTGGCGTGAACTTTAATGAAACTGAACTGCGTGTAGACTTCCCTAATGGCGGCAGGTTAATGCTGTTGTCTGCTGAAAACCCTGACAGCTTGCGTGGTATCTATCTGGATCTGTGCGTGTTCGATGAGTTTGGGATGCAGAACCCAAGGGTATGGGGGGAGGTTGTAAGGCCGGCACTGTCCGACAGAGAGGGTGCGGCTGTATTTCTAGGCACCCCAGCCGGTCATAATCATTTTTTTGATCTATTGGAGCAAGCCAAGTCTGAAACGGCCAATGGCTCTGATCAGTGGTTTCACAAGACCGTCAAAGCCTCTGAGAGCGGTTTGGTGAAGGCAGAAGAGCTTGAGGCGGCAAAGGCACAGATGACGCCTGAGCAATACGAGCAAGAGTATGAATGTTCGTTCACTGCTGCTATCATTGGTGCATATTATGGAAAACTGTTGGCTGATGCCGATGATGCTGGAAGGATTACAAGGGTTCCGTATGATCCTGCTTATCCTGTGCATACAGCCTGGGATCTGGGTATAAATGACTCAACGGCTATATGGTTTGCTCAAGTCTTCCGTGGCGGCTCTGTTAACATCATTGATTACTATGAGAATGGTGGTGTTGGGCTGGATCACTACGCTGAAGTCTTACGGCAAAAAGATTATCACTACGGCGATCACCTCGCTCCGCACGATATCGAAGTAAGAGAGCTAGGTAGCGGCAAGTCACGGCTTGAGACTGCGTTTAGTCTCGGCATCCGCTTTCGTGTGATCCCTAAAATGAAAGTAGCTGACGGCATCAATGCAGCACGCATGATGATGCCAAAATGCTTTTTCGACAGAGATAAGTGTAATGATGGCGTAGAGATGCTTAGGCAGTACAGGCAGGAATGGGATGAACGCAAAAAAGTTTTCAGAGATCACCCGCGCCATGACTTTACGAGCCATGCTGCGGATGCGTTTAGGTATTTGGCTGTTGGGCTGGAGAATAAACAAAATTTTACAAAGCCTCCGCAACAGATTGCAATGAACGACTACAATCCGTTTACGTTATGATAGTTGACTTGCATCACTTCAAAAAAGCCACGGCCATGATGGCGGTAAGCCATTACCACCAAGACTATAGTGATCAGGACATGAAAGAGTTTATTGAGCCGCCATTGGCTTTGGGCAACTATCTTTTTGTTGAAGATGAAACAGGCTTTCCATGTGTGTTTGCGACATGGGCTTTTCCTGAGATGCACCACATCGACACCTATGTGCGCACCGGCAAGTTCCCGCCGTCCGGCTTCCGCGGTTGTGGTGACAGTCCTTGGGTTGTGGACTTTATTGCTTTTGGTGGCTTTCAAAGCGTAAAAGCTGGTTGCAGGTATTTGAAAGACACATTTGTCGAAATGGGATATAGTGACTGCTATTGGTTGCGTACTGAAACAGGCAAAATTGGTTTTCACGCCTTGAAGGAGCATTGATATGGGATCAGGTGGTGGCCCTGACGAGCGTGGCGCACGCGCACAAGACTTTCGTTTACAAGAGCAACGTCGTGCAGCGGCAAAAAGCCAAGCAGGTGGCGCATTCATAGGCGATACGCAACGCGCATTTCGTAGAAATATTGAGGCTGCGCAAGAGCTTGAGGCGCGAGAGGCACAGAAAACACGCATACCAGGCTTCACCGGCATGGCATTAGATGCCATAGGGCAGGCTTCTATTAAGAGGCAGGCAAACATTTTACGAGGACAATCCACCACTGCGGAGCCAGTGCGCGATGAGCGTGGACAAGTTGTTGGAGTTATGTCGCGTGGCCTTTTTGGCGGCAGAGTTTATTCTGGGCGTCCAGAGTTTGACCCCTCAAGAACAGGAATGCAGTCAGATAGAGATGACGTAACCCCAGAAGTTACACCAGAAGTCACACCGGAAATCGTGCCTGATGACACGACGCTGATGGGTGGTGGTGGCGGCGGTGGTAGCAATCGGCGTCGGACGCGTGGAACACGTTTAGGTGGCGCAGGAGACGTTGAAGAAGGTTATGGCGTTTTGTTGCGCACTAATTAACAGGAGTAGCTGATGTCTATGTTCACCCCTAGAGTTACTATGCCCCCGCCCCCGCCGCCGCCAGAGCCGCCAGCACAGACTGACTTTGCGCGTGCAGAGGCATTGGCTTCTGAGTCCCTACGTCAAGCCACAGGCAAGCGTAAGGGGCGTGGCGCTACCATAGTTGCTGGTGCTTTGGGGGAAGAAACGGCGACAGGACAAACTCCGACACTACTAGGCTAGGTGGCTGATATGGACCCCATCAAAGAACTCGTCGCGCGTTTTGACGCTCTTGAAACTAGCCGTGATAATTGGAACACGCACTATCAAGAACTGTCAGACTTCATGTTGCCACGCAAAGCCGACATTGTGCGCAAGCGTAGTCGTGGCGAAAAACGTACAGAAAATATCTTTGATGGCACGGCATTACAGGCTGTAGACCTTCTTTCCGCTTCATTGCATGGCATGTTGACCAGCGGTGCTACGCCTTGGTTCCATCTTGCGATGAAAGATCCTGAAGTTGGGCGTGATGATCTGGTGCAACGCTGGCTGGAAGACAGCAGCAAGCGCATGATTAGAGCGTTTAATCATTCAAACTTTGAGACTGAGGTACACGAACTGTATGTGGATCTCGTTGTTTTTGGCACCGGCTGTATGTTTGTTGAGATGGATGGCGAAAGTTTACGCTTTAGCACGCGCCACATCTCCGAGTTTTACGTTGCGGAAGACCAGTTTGGCTTGGTTGATACTGTGTTCCGTAAGTACAAAATCCCTGCACGGCAAGCTGTGCAACGCTTTGGGCTGGAGAACGTAGGCAAGTTTATCCAGCGCACATTTGAAAAGAAGCCTGATGAAGAGGTAACGCTGCTGCACGCTGTTCTGCCGCGCGATGATCGTGATCCCACGAAGCGCGACAACAAGAACATGCCGTTTGCGTCAGTTTATATTTGTATGGAAACGAAAATGCCGTTAGCGATCAGCGGCTTCCAAGAGTTTCCGTACATTGTCCCGCGCTTCCTCAAGGCAACTGGTGAAGTAATGGGACGGTCACCTGCGATGGTGGCGTTGCCTGACGTTAAGATGCTTAACTTGATGTCAAAAACCATCATCCAAGCTGCCCAGAAACAAATAGACCCTCCACTACTTGTTCCTGATGACGGGTTCCTTCTGCCCATCCGCACGCAGCCAGGTGGCCTTAACTTCTTCAGGAGTGGCACAAGGGATACGATTACGCCACTTAACACTGGCGCAAACATTCCTATTGGTTTGCAAATGGAAGAACAGCGCCGTGGCGCTATTCGCTCTGCGTTCTATGTAGACCAGCTATTATCTGCACAAACGCCTAACATGACGGCTACTGAGGTAGTGCAGCGTCAGGAAGAGCGTATGCGCGTTATAGGGCCGGTTCTGGGGCGGTTGATGAATGAGATGTTGCGTCCCATGATTGACCGTGTGTTTGCGTTAATGTTGCGCAACGACATGCTTGCAGTGCCGCCAGAGATACTGCAAGGCAAAGATGTAGACATCGAATATGTATCGCCACTGGCACGCGCACAGAAGTCCAGCAGTCTGAATGGCACGATGAAGGCTCTGGAGATACTTCTGCCTCTTGCACAATCGCTGCCAGTTGGCGACCACCTCAACCCAGATGGGCTGGTCAATCATATCGTGGACTCTCTGGGTGTGCCGAAAGACGTACTGTTGCCACAGGCACAGGTGGATCAGCAGCGCCAAGAGCGTGCTGCGGCACAGGCAGAACAGATGCAGCGCCAACAGGACACAGAGGACGTTTATACGGCTGCACAAGCCGCACAAGCAGTAAGGATGGTAGGCGATGGCGGTGGAAGTTAAGAAGCTGCGAGAGATGTACAAGGGCGTGTTTAGCGATCACGCTGGAGAGCAGGTACTACGAGATCTTGAGGCACGCTGTAACTGGCGTGCTTCAAGCTATGTGGCGGGAGATGCAAATGCCACAGCGTTTGAGGAAGGAAAACGTGCAGTAATCCTTCATATCCACAACATGATGAGTGAGGACTAAATGTCAGAACAAGTGGCTGAACAGGTAGCCCAGCCTGATGCTGCGCCGATTGAAACACCGGCAGAGGTAGCGCAAGGCGGGTCTGGTAACGACTTCTTGACCATGATACCGGAGGACATCCGCGAACACCCCAGCTTTGGGCCTATTAAGGATGTGGAAAACCTAGCGCGTTCATACGTCAACGCACAGAGATTGATCGGCTCGGAGAAGATACCGTTGCCCATCAACCCAACAGACGAAGATCTCGACAACATCTATGGCCGACTTGGTCGCCCAGAGGCACCAGATGGTTACGAGATTAAGGCAGACGGCAACGTAATTACAGAAGATGTTGCAAGTCAATACGCTGATATTGCTCACAAATTACGACTCACGCCGGATCAGGCGCAGGGTGTGTTGGAGTATTATCGCTCTACTGTGTCGAACTCTGCGGAACAAATGCAGCAGATGGTGGCAGATCAGGCATCTAATACTGAAGCGGAACTGCGCCGTGAGTGGGGCAACAACTACGATGCCAAGCTGAATGCTGCATCGGGTGCAGCGCGTGAGTTTGCTGGTGATGGTATCCTTGATATGCAGTTATCAGATGGCACTTTGGTTGGCAATCACCCTGCTTTCATCAAGGCTTTCGCAGCTATGGCAGACTTCAAGTCTACCGTGACTAGCGAGGATAGCATTGACGGTGCGTCTGCAAATTACAGCATGACACCCAAGCAAGCGCAGGCTGAGATCGACGCAATCATGAACGATAAAAGCCATGCGTACTGGGACAGCAAGAATGTAACGGCGCGGCAGAATGCTATCAATCATGTTCAAGAACTGATGAGCATGATCCATGACGTATGAGGAGCGAATTGAACTGCGTTTAGAGTGTCTTAGGATAGCCATTGAGTTTGGCACTCAACGTGATATCATGAATCCAGCCCACATGGCACAGATGTACTATGATTGGGTGGTGCAGGGTAGCGACGAAAGTCGTCCTGCTGACAGCCGGAAAGACGGAGGCCCGACGCCGGCCAAAAAGGCCAGGAGTGTCCGCAAGGGTAGCACACCGCAAATCGCCAAAATGTAACTGTAGTTAGGAGGTAGGCTAATGTCTACACAAGTCACTACGGCATTTGTGCAACAGTATTCTGCAAACGTGCAGATGCTTTCACAGCAGATGGGCTCTCGTCTGCGTGATGCGGTTCGCGTTGAGAATGTTGTTGGTAAAAATGCCTTCATCGACCAGATCGGTTCGGCTACTGCTGCCCTGCGCACCAGCCGCCATGCCGATACCCCCCAGATGGACACACCCCATGACCGGCGTCGTCTGAGCCTTGCGGACTATGAGTACGCAGATCTCGTAGACGATCAGGACAAGGTGCGTATGCTCATTGACCCGACTTCTTCCTATGCACGCGCTGCTGCCGCAGCAATGGGTCGTGCTATGGATGATGTCATCATTACTGCCGCAACCGGCACCGCCAACACTGGCGAAACTGGTTCTGGTAGCGCAGACCTTGACGCAACAGCAAACTCGGTAGGTTCGTCCTCGTCTAACGATGGACTGACTCTTGCCAAGTTGCGTGAAGCAAAGCGCAAGATGGATCTCAACGATGTTGATCCGTCAATCCCGCGTTATATCGCGGTAGGCCCAAAGCAGATTGAAGACCTACTTGGCGACACTACTGTCACCAGCAGTGACTTCAACACTGTGAAGGCTCTCGTCCAAGGTGAACTGGATACCTTTATGGGCTTCCAATTCATCATGTCCAACCGTCTGTCCGTGGATACTAACGATATTCGTAAGTGTTTCGCTTGGGCAGAGGACGGTCTGACTCTCGGCATCGGCAAAGACATCAGCGCACGCATTGATGAACGCGCCGACAAGGGATATGCAACTCAGGTCTACTATTGCATGAGCATCGGATCGGTGCGCATGGAAGAGGACAAAGTTGTTCAGATCTTCTGTGATGAAACCCCTGACTAAGAGGAGAGGTAAGCTATGACGACGAAAAACTCGACTCTGGTTGCTAACTTTGAAGCATCCCCGCAGGTATCCAGTGACGCACATGAGCTTCACGGTGTACTGCGCGTTGCACAGGGTACAATCGCCTTGGCGGCTGGTGACAGCACTGACGATGATATCGTAATGCTGGCACCGCTGCCTTCCAATGCGTCTATCACTGCACTGCAAGTTGCAGCCGATGGCCTTGGTGGAAGCTGTACCTTCAACGTGGGCCTGTATCAGACTGACGGAACTGTCGTAGATGAAGATTTCTACGCCACCTCTGTTGCTGACGGTACAACGGCGGTTGCAGATCTGCGCACCGAAGCTGCTGATATTAATACTATCGGCGCACAGCTTTGGGAAAACGCAGGGGCATCGTCTGACCCAGGCGGTTACTACTATGTAGCGGCAACCTTCAATGCAACTGGTGGAACTGGCGGCGATATGTCGTTCATCATTCACTACGTTGTGAACTAACATTGAGGGGGCGGTGCGCCGCCCCTTCTTTCCATTGAGAGGTGTGCGATGCCGTCTGTCGTTGATATCTGTAACGAAGCTATGGATTTGCTGGGTGCAGCAACCATTACATCACTCACCGAAAACTCAAAAGAAGCGCGGCTGTGTAACAGGCGCTTTGATACAGTAAGAGATACTGTCCTACGCTCCCACAATTGGAATTGTGCTATTACAAGGGCAACCCTTGCACAAGATGCTGTTGCGCCATCTTTTGGATTTACACATCAATATGCGTTGCCAACTGATCCTTTCTGTTTGCGTGTCATTTCCTTTTGGAATGCAGAGGTAAACAATGAGGTGGCGGCTTATAACAGTAATAAAATGTTTAAGATTGAAGGTCGCAAAGTGCTTTCTAATGAAAGCTCATGCAGCATTATTTACATATCTAGGGTCACTGATACAGAGACTTTGGATAGTCTTTGTTCAAGCGTCATAGCGCATAGATTAGCCAGTGAAACTGCGTATGCGATTACTGGCAGCAATAGTGTTGCTCAAGTTACATTTCAATTATACCAGCAACGCCTCAATGAAGCGCGTGGTATGGATGCCGTGGAAGGTTACCCAGAGAGAATTGAAGCTGACGAGTTCATAGATGTAAGGCTCTAACATGGCGCGTGTTTCCACTATTATAACCAACTTTCGCGCTGGAGAGTTTTCGCCCCGCCTAGAAGGTCGAATTGATCTACAGAAATACAACGAGGCGGCAAAAGAACTAACCAACATGGTGAGTTTTCCGCAGGGTGGCATCACACGCCGCCCTGGTTCGTATTACGCGGGTGCCTCAAAAGATGGCGGCAAAATCAGGCTAATCAACTTTGAGTTCAGTGACGAGCAAGCGTATGTGCTTGAGTTTGGTGCCAACTACATTCGTTTTTACAAAGATGGCGGCATCCTCACAGAAGCTACTACGGCAATCACAGCGGCGACCAAGGCCAATCCTGTGGTCGTAACAGCGGCATCACATGGTCTAAGCAACGGTGACAGAGTGTTTATTGGCAGTGTCACTGGCATGACGCAGCTAAACAATCGTGAGTTTACGGTGGCTAACAAGACCACCAACACCTTTGAGTTGTCCGGCATCGACGGCACAGGCTTTGATACATACAGTAGCGGCGGCACTGTAGGTAAGATTGTTGAAGTAACTACCACCTATTCAGTCGCAGAAATCTTTGAGTTGAACCATGTGCAGTCTGCGGATGTTTTGTTCATTGCTCACAAAGACCATGAGCCAGCCAAGCTGACGCGCACAACAGCTACTAGCTTCACGCTGGCCGATATAGATTTCATCGACGGCCCATATCTAGACGAAAACACGACGACAACTACTATCTATGCGTCAGCTAACACTGGTAGTGGGATCACTTTAACGGCATCTGCAAGTGTATTTGCATCTGCTGATGTGGGACGTTTGGTTAGATTGCGTGAGGTTATTGAGGTTCAACACGATGCATGGACGGCAAGCACCAGTTATGCGCAAAATGATTTAGTTCGGTTTGGCGATAATGTTTATAAAAAAACAGATAGTGGCTCAGATACTTCTGGGGCTACACCGCCGGTTCACCTTTCTGGCTCTGAAACATACGGTGCTATCACTTGGGAATTTCAGCATAGCGGCTCTGGTTTTTTAGAAATCACAGGCTTTACTAGCGCGACACAAGTCACAGCCACTTTCAAAAATTCAACTGGAGTTTTGCCGGCTAGTGTTGTTGGCAGTGGCACGCCGACAACTCGTTGGTCTTTGGGTGCTTTTGGGGGAGATCAAAAGTTTCCCAAGGCTGTAGCATTCTATGAAGAGCGTCTGTACTTTGCTGGCACTACAGGCCAGCCACAGACTATCTTTGGCTCCAAAAGTGCTGACTTTGAGAACCACACACCAGGCACTGCCGATGACGACGCAATCAACATCACTATTGCGTCAGATCGCGTCAACGTCATCAAGCATTTGCTTCCTGGAAGATTCCTGCAAATTTTGACTACAAGCTCTGAGTTTACGCTGTCAGGCGGTACAGGGGCGCAACCCGTCACTCCTACAAACGTCAACGTCTTGCGTGAAACCACTTTTGGCTCGTCTGATGTGCGGCCCTTGCGTGCTGGGAACAGTACCATCCTAATCCAGAAGGGCAGTGAGCGTGTTAAAGAGATTACGTTTGATTTGGATACAGACGGTTTGCTCGGCGTGGATCTGACCATTTTAGCCGAGCATGTGGCTAATGGTGGTCTTACAGATATGGTTTGGCAGCAAGAGCCAGAACTTATCCTCTGGTTTGTCCACAGTGACGGCACTCTCGTAGGGCTTACCTATGACCGCGCTAATGGCGCTGTAGGCTGGCACCAGCACCCATTAGGCGATAGTGGCGTGGTAGAGAGCATCACAGCTATTCCCAGCGGTGCAGAAGATCAGGTGTATGTATCTGTGAAGAGAACAATCAACAGTTCTACCGTGCGCCACATTTGCTATCTCAAGCCGATTGATTTTGGGTCTGATATTGAGGATGCGTTTTTTGTTGACAGTGGGCTGACTTATACAGGCTCTGACACAACTAGCATTACAGGTCTAAATCATCTGGAAGGCGAAACTGTGCAGATTTTGGCAGATGGCTCAACACATCCAGACAAAACTGTTTCTGGGGGGAAGATCACTTTAGAGCGTTCCGCTGGTAAGGTGCATGTAGGATATAACTACAACTCATTTGTTGAAACACTGCGTTTGGAAGCGGGTGCCGACGACGGCATTTCACAGGGCAAGATAAAGCGCATTCATGGCGTGACTGCACGTTTTTTAAATAGCGTAGGTGCAGAGGTCGGGCCCGACACCAGCAGTCTTGATCGAATACCGTTTCGTGATAGTAGCATGGCAATGGATACAGCCGTGCCTATGTTTACAGGCGACAAAGAGATTTCTTTTCCATCAGGTTACGATAATGATGCGCGGGTGGTGGTGCAACAGTCTCAGCCACTGCCCATGACTATTCTTGCAATCATGAGAAGGTCTAACACGTTTGATGCTTAGATTTTTGCCATTTGCGCGAGAGCATGTGCAACATATTAAATTGATGTTCGACCTTTCTGAAGAAGGGCGACAAGCATTAGTTGAGCATAAAGATATTAGAGGCTACACACTTTTTGAGGAAGATGTTGTGCTTGGCATAGGCGGTGTACACAACATATGGAAGGGCGTAGGTGAAGCGTGGTTGCTTTTAGGCAAGGAAGCGTTTGCGCGGCCCAGAACTGTAGCGCGGCACACAGTCAATATGTTTGATCACATGCAGGAAGAGTACAAGTACCAACGTATCCAGGCCAGCATTGCAGTGAAGGATGCAAAGGCTAAGAGGTTCGCAGAATGGCTTGGTTTTAAAAATGAGGGTATAATGAGGAAATATGGGCCTGATGGCTCAGATTACTATCGTTATGCAAGGGTGATGTAATGCCAAATCCAATGGCGATTGCAGCAGGGGCTTCAGCGGCCAGCGCATTTCTTGGGTTCAAGGGCAACCAAGCATCTGCGCGTGCAGCACGGCAGACCGCAGAATACAATGCCCAGGTGCGTGAAAACGAAGCTGTTTTGTTGCAACGTGCCAAGACTGCGGAAGAAGCAAACCTGCGTCGTGCAAATGATCGTCTGACTGCTTCTCAGACTGTGGCAACCGCCAAGTCTGGCATTGAAATGTCTGGTAGCCCATACCTCGCTTTGGCCGACAGCTACTTTGCTATGGAGCGTGATGCGTTAAAAATCCAGTATGCCGCTGACATTGAGCAAGCCAATGCTTTGGCAGAAGCAGCCATGACCCGCGCTGTTGGTAACGCACGCGCATCCGGCTTCAGAACTGCGTCTTATGTGAGTTTGTTGAACGGGGCAAGCTCTTATGCCGGCATTCAACAACAGCAAGATTTCTTTGAGTTGCAGCAGCAATATAGAGAAAAGACTTTGACGCAGACAGCTTAGAAACGAGTTAGCGATGCCAAAAATCCCATTGTACGCAGAAGGCCGAGGCACCACCGTTGATTTGGCGACAGGTCGTCTGGGGCCGCAAGCGCCATCTGGGGCTTTTGAAGCGCCAGGGCAAGCGTTGGCGCGTGCTGGCGAGGCTGTGGGAAGGGCTGGCACAGATTATGCCAAGAACGCTATGCAGTTTGAAAATGCGCGTCAAAAGATGGAGTTTGATTTCCAAGTACAGCGCAAAAAGGAAGCGACCAATCGTTTGATTGACGAATATGCCACGCGGATTGTGAATGAGTCCACCACCTACTCGCTGAATACCACTGAAAGCGACATGGAACTGGCGGCGCAGGGACTAATTGGCAGCGTACAGAACCCAATCATCAACGAGATTAAAACCCGCACTGACATCGATGAGGCGCAAAAAAACAAGCTGACAGTTGCCGTGCAGAAGAACATGGCTCCGCAGGTTGCCAACATCAAAAAGTCTGCGTTTGGCAGGGAACAAGTGAACGGCGGTCTTGCCAAAGATGGCATGATTGATGGTTACTTCAACCTTGCCGGTCAGGTCGGCACGATTGAGGAATTGAACGCCTATATTGCAGAAGGTGAGGGCAAATATGATGAGGCCAGACGCCTTGGTCAGCCCATAACTGGCAACAAAGGTTCATTCCGCCAAGAGATGCGTCGCAGGTTCTACATTGGCGGCATCACCAACGCTGACAGCTTTGCCGCACTAGATGCGCAAGAAAGGGCTCTTGCCGCAGATGTAGGGTTAAACGCCAGCACTCGCGCCACGCTAGAGAACAGCATCTTGGGTCGGCGCAAAGAAATCACACAAAATGTTGAAGACGCTGTGCTTGATGAATTGCGTGTTCTGAACCCGACAGCGGAAGAAATCACAGACATTGCTGCGCAACTGCGCACCCGCGATGTGCAGTCCATTATTGTTGAGCGTGATAATGAGACAATCACCATCCCGTTTGCTGGTGCCGACGCCAACTTTGTGTCGGCTCTCGCCGATAGGTTTGATGCGTTTGTTGAGAATGAGGAGCGTGAGCTTCTTGATACTGTCCTGACTACAGCCAAGGGCATGGTGCAGGACAAGTCCCTCGCAGAACTGCAAAACATGAAGCAGGACATGACCAAGCAGGAGAACGGTCAATTTACCCTGTTTTCCAGCATTGATACGTTTGCCGGCAGAGAGGCGCTGGAGTCAGTCATCGACACAGAGATCCGTGAGCGTAAGCCGCGTGTGTTGAACGAGGCGCAAGTCTTAGAGTCTAATCTGTTTGCTAAAGTACGCTCTCAAGATGGTGTGATGGAGCCTGAAGATCTAATAACACAAAGCAAAATTGACATTTTATATACAAGTGCTGATGCGTTTACTGAACGCGCTGCATTTCGCATGGTTTTGGGTGCAACCGTTGAAGCGTCCACCATCTTTAAAAAAATTGAGTTTGCATCGCCAGAAGATCAGACAAAGGCTCTGGCTACTGCCCTTGCTGACGCTACAGATGCGAAGGGTGCCAAGGCTTACGAAATACTCACCAAGCGTTTGGCAGAGTCTCGCAAGGAACGCGACGCAGATTTTGTCGGATACTACATGCGCCGCAACAAGATCACTGATGTGTCACAGGTAAGCCCCGCAGAAATGATTGCACTGCAACGTAAGATGGGTGTGCCAGAGGCTGACATTCGGATTACTGATAACAACACCATCACTGCGTTCCGTAATAGCTATGACCAAGCTGAGACATACGATCAGAAAGCGTCAACGCTTGATAATTTCTTTGCAGGGTTTGGAGAGAATGCAAACCGTGTGTTGCGGCACATGACTACTACTAAGCAAATTACACTGGCAGAGAATGTCATCGCAAAATTAGGCGGCGATAACATCTACTCCAGAGCCATTTATCTTGGCAGTCAGGAAGAGTTCATCAACAAAACCAAGCAATCTGTTGAGAATGGCGGTCTTGGCTCTGAGGTGCGGGCAGAACTGCGTCAAGAAGTTGATGCTGTGATGGAGCCATACCTTAGCAGTGTGATCGGTGCCGTCACGGTTGATGGCGTTATTGGTGGCGGTGTTACTAACAAACGCGCGTCGCATGGCATTGAGATGTCTGAGTTGGTGTTCAACACGGCATCTTTCCTGCGTATGTCTGACAAGAACATCAGCGCAGAAGATGCAGTTGCCGTCGCGTATGAAGCGGTTATCGGAAATCAATATCGGTTTGACACCGTAAATGACAGTCAGGTGCGGTTTGATGCGTCTTATGATGTCATTTATTCCGACATGACTGACATGTTGTCATATTCAATTAGTGAAAGCTCAGAGTATCTGCGGTCTATCGTTGCTGCGCCGCCGCAGTTTGAGGGTGAGCCTGACTTTGAATACGAAAACCGTGTAGACGAATACTTTAGTGACCTTGCGCAAAGAGGCACTTGGCGCACTACCGTGGACAACCAAGGCGTATTCATGGTGGATCAGCTTGGCAACCTTGTGCAGTTGAAAGACCAAGAGGACGTTGAAGGTGCGTTTGGTGGGTTTGTATTCACTACAATGGACACCTTGTCAGATGTTGCTACCAGGTTTCAATCATTCAAAGCTCTCGACATGGACGCCAAAAGACGCAGATTGGTAGCGATGGGCTTTGACTCAAACAAGACTTTTTCGTTAGTTGATTCTAGCGCCAACGAGGCTTGGAAGAGACTTACGTTTGCTGAAGGGCCGCTGTTTTAATGGTTGATATCTACTATCAAGAGCAACAGGACGACCCTAACCTGCGTAACCAGTATCATGACTTTGCAAAGGCTGGCACACTAGATGTTCTGGGTGCCACACTTGAAGAGACACTGTACTATAACCCTCTGAATGCTTTGGATCGTCTGGCTGAACAGAAGCTAGGATTTGGGCGTGAAGGACGTACTATCAGCCAAGATGAGTGGCGGCGCAGTGATTTCTATAGGCCAGGCATTGAGGTCGGAGATGAGGGCATCACCACAGGTTTGGCTACGTTGTTGGCTGACCGATATGATGAACGCGCAGACTTTCAATCCACACTTAGCCGCTCTAAGGGCGGCATTGGTTTAGGTGCAGCGCAGTTTGGTGTGGCGATTGCCGGTAGTTTTGCTGATCCCCTAAACATAGCGTCTGTGTTCATCCCATCTGTGGGTGCCGCACGTTTTGCCAGCCTGTCCGCACGCTACGGCGCTGGTCGTTCTAAAATTGCTACTGGTGTGATTGACGGCGCTATCGGTGCCGCAGTCATTGAGCCTGTTGTCATTGGCGCGGCTGTTGCAGAACAAGACCGTGACTACAATCTGATGGACAGTTTTCTAAATGTGGCTGTGGGTGCTGGCCTCGGTGGCAGCATCAACGCTTTGACAGGCGGCATATCCTCATTTGGTCGTTACACACGGCAGAGGCGTTTGGCACGCCTAAAGGCTGTAGAAGCAGATCAAGCGCAGCGCATCTCTATCAAGCAGGTTATGAACGACGAAGAGGTCAACCTGTCTCCGATAGAAGAGAGCGTGCAGTCTCGTACTGAGGCGGCTGACGCGGCTATCAGCGAGAAGAAGATTGTGTATCAAACAGACGGCACCCCTGTAGAGGTAGAGGTGCTGGATGTAGATGATAATGGTGATATCACTGTGCGCACGGCAGATGGTCAGGAAAAGACCATCGACGCCAGTGATCTGCGCAGCAAGTCGCCGTTTGACGAAGACTACAAGTATGTCGATGCGTCTAGTGGCCGTGAGGAGTTTGAGATTTCCACGCTTGAGGACGCGGCTCTTGACAGCATTTTGGAATCTACAGAGCGATTGATAGCCGACATCGAAGCGGGGGATGCGGACACCGCAAGGTTGGGTTCTTTGGAGGCGCATCAAAGCAACTTGACCGCTCTCAAGATTGAAAAGCGCCGCAGGGCTGGTGAAACTGTAGAAAAACCTGCGGAGCCAGACATTAGTGGTGCAGACGCAAGTGAGATAGCTGCATTGCGCAAGGAGGCCGCTAACATACAGAAGAAGGTGTTGGAACGCGCAGAGAAAGAAGGTCTTGCCAAACCTCGCGTCAAAGCGGCAGAGGCAACAAGACTTGGTGAGATCACTGCACGCATCAACGAACTAGAGTCTGCTACACAAGAAGCCGGCGATATGGTCGATGTGCAGGATGGCCGCGTAACTACACAGCAAGCTCAAAATGAAGCTGATGCAGCCACCATGCAGGGTGATGGTCTAGGGCGTTTGGGTGAGCATCGTGAGGCTGTGCAAGAGATCAAGCAGGAAACAACAGAGCTTGATGAGCCTGACCCCGCTGAGATTGAAGCAGAGAACGAAATACTAATGGAAGACTTGGCATCTGACGATGTGCAAGCAATCCTGCCAGCGGACATCAAGAGATCTTTGGCAGAGGTTGATGAACTGCAAACCAAGGCAGATGGTTACGAAGAAGTCAGCAGGGCTGGCGCTAACTGTCTTATAGGAGATCCAGGCAGATGAGTTGTGTAGATGCAGTCATGGAAGCAGCCAAAAGGGCTGGCATCAACCTGCTGGATGAAGAAGCAGAAGAGATCATTGAGGTTCTTAATGAACGCCTGTTTAAGCGTGTAGAGAACGCAGAGGCTGGCGAAGAACTAGATATCTTTAATCTGGCGGCACAGATCGCAAAGCAAGCGCGTATCAACGCTGTCATGCAGAAGCGCAATCGCATCCTCAACGCCAAGGCATACGCAGATCTCATGCGTTTTATAAACTCTGCGCCTGATGACCCAACTACTGCGCTATCTGCCATCATGGTTGGCGACTATCGTTACGCACAGGCTGGCTTGGACAGCGTAGACGCACGCCAGCAAGGCATCATGCTGCAATATGCTGGTGAGCTTGCCGCTGCTTTGCGTGAGCAAAAGTTGGACAAGTCGTTTCAGAGCAAAGAACTTGAGCCAATGATTTATGAGGCCATGTTCGACACTGACAGTTTCCGTCAAAACAGAATAGGCAACAATGAGGCTGGTGCAGAAGAGGCGCTGGCAATCGCAGAGATCGTGCAGAAGGTGCAGAAACGCCTACTCAAGCGCAAAAACCGCATGGGTGCCATGATCGGAGAGTTGAAAAACTACGTTGTGCGTCAGGCGCATGACCCCATTTTGATGCGTGCCGGCGCTAAAACAGAGGCAGAAATCGCAGCAGCCAAGAATGATTGGGTGCAGTTTATGATGGAGCCAGGTCGTCTGTCCCGCCGCACGTTTGAGAACAAGCCAGCGACTACAGAGCGTTTGATCGACGGCAAGATGCAAAAGGTGCAGTACACCGAGGAGATGTTCCTTGGTGATATCTACGACAATCTTGTGTCTGGGCAGCATCAGAAGGTTGATGCAGTCAGAGGCGACGATGGCGCTATTGATCCGCTGACATCTTTTACAGGGCCAGCAAACCTTGCCAAGAAACTCAGCCAAGGCAGGGTTCTGCACTTTGAGACAGGCAAGGCAGCGTTTGAGTATGCCAAGAAATATAGCCGTCAGAGCTTTGCAGAGGCTGTGATCAACGGCATATCGCATGATGCACAGGCTATCGGGCTTATGGAGCGGTTCGGCACCAATCCAGAGTCTATGTTCAAGCGTGTCGTTGACGACATGAAGAAGGCAGCTAAGGGCGACCCTACTAAGCTGGACAAGATCAATCGTCGTGAGAAGGCGCTACAGCGGCAGTTTGCAGAACTTGATGGCACTACCCGCGCTAGAGGCGCAGGACGGCCTGTGATGTTTGGTGCAGACTTTGCCGGCATTGCTGCTGGCTGGCGCATGATCCAGAACATGTCCAAGCTGGGCATGGCAACGATTTCGTCGTTTGGTGATATCGCAACCAAGGCGCACTTCATCAATACGCGCACAGATCGCGGCATCTTTGGCTCCTATGCCGTCGCCTTCCGCGACATTTTTGGACGTTACGGCAAGGATGAGCAACGCCAGTTGGCGTATCTGCTGAGTGTTGGCGTTGAAAATATGCTGGGCGACGTACACGCTAGGTTTGGCGCTAATGACAGTGGCCCAGGTATGATTGCCAAGGCGCATCAGACCTACTTTCGATTGAACGGCATGGTGTGGTGGAACAATGCGCAGAAGGTCGGCCTTGCACGCATGATCTCTGCGGATCTTGCTAACTACTCGTCCAGAGCCTTTGAAGAGGTGCCGGAGCGTACCCGCCTCAATCTTGAGCGGTATGGCTTTGACGCAACTGATTGGGCTTTGATGCGCCACATGGAGCAAAAGTCTGTTGATGGCGTGAATTACCTAACGCCTAAAGCAGTCGAAACCATCCCTGATCAATTTATTGAGCAAGCTGCACTGACTCGCGCAAACGCAACGCGCAAGAGAAAGCTAAAAAAAGCCACAGAGGCTATGAAAGAAAAGTACCGTGACGACTTGTCAACGCGACTTTCTACCTACCTGACCGACGCCGCAGACAGCGCAATCCCGACACCAGGCGCTAAAGAACGTGCGATTATGAACTTGGGTACAGAGCGTGGCACCATTCTGGGTGAGGCGCTACGTGCCATTATGCAGTTAAAAGGTTTCCCAATTACCTATATCTCCAAAGGTCTTACCGGCGCTTACTATGTGGGCAAGCAACGCGGCGGCAGCAGCAGGAGCGGTGTCTTTGGTATTGCGCAAATGATGGTCGGCACCACGATGATGGGCTACTTGTCGGTATCCCTTAAAGAGATTCTCAAGGGCAAAGAGCCTATGGAGGTATTCAGTGAGGACTACTACCTCAATCCCAAGCTGCTGAGTAAGGCGTTTGTGCAAGGTGGCGGCGCTGGCATCTATGGAGATTTCCTGTTTGGCGAGTACAACAAGTATGGTCAAAGCCTGACACAGACTGCGCTTGGCCCTACGTTTGGCTCTATCGACGATATTGCGCGGATATATTCTAATGTTTTGGCCGGAGATACGGACGCTATAACAAAGAACGCCACACGCTTCATAACCAGCCACACTCCAGGTCTTAACCTGTTTTATACAAAGGCGGCAGTTGATTACCTGTTTATTTACGGCCTGATGGAGAAGACAAACCCAGGTTTTTTGCGTCGGATGGAAAGTCGTATGCGTAAAGAAAATGATCAAGAGTTTTACTACTCACCAAGCAGATTTGCGCTTGGTGCCTGACGACTTCCGCAAAACTGTGTTTTCTGTTACATTTAGGCAGATTGGAGCAAAGACATGACGGTTAGCAGCACCACCACAAAAAGTTCGCATTCGGGCGATGGTTCTCTCGACACCTTTGCCTATGCCTTCAGGATCTTTGCAGACGATGATTTGGTCGTCATCATTCGCACCAACTCAACCGGTGCTGAAACTACCAAAACTAAGACAACTCATTATACTGTCACAGGTGTTGGCAGTGCGTCGGGCGGCAACGTCGTGTTTACTAGCGGCAATATTCCGACATCAGGCGAAACTGTTGTTATCAAGAGAAGTTTAACTCTCACACAAGCCACCGATTATGTGGCTAATGACCCTTTCCCTGCCGATAGTCACGAGGATGCGCTTGATCGTTTGACCATGATTGCGCAACAGCAACAAGAGGTTTTTGACCGTGCTGTTGTTTTGCCGGAAACTGACACAGCATCTACAACAATTCCAAACTCTGTAGATCGTGCAAGCAAATATTTAGCTTTCAACTCAAGCGGAGATTTTATAGCGACAGCAGGCACGGCTGATGTAACTCCTATTAGCTCTGCTATGACACCTGTAGTTGGTGGCTCTACTCTCGCAAATGCTCGTACTGAATTTTTTAGCGGCACCAACTTATCGTTTGATGGCTCTGGTAACGTTAAAAGCACTAATGTAGTTGCAGACGTACTTCAGCTTGATGACGACGATGATAGCAACTCTATCAAGCTCCAAGCGCCTTCAGCAGTTACTACGACTACAACCTTCACCCTGCCAAATGGTGATGGTGATAGTGGTCAAACGTTAATTACAAACGGCAGTGGCGTACTTTCTTTTGCAGAGCCATACGGTAACCGCAATCTAATTATTAATGGCGCAATGAAAGTTGCTCAACGCGGCACAACCAGCACTGCTACTGGTTATAAAAGCGTAGATCGTTTTACTCTAAGCATGACCAATTTTGATAACGCCGCTATTACGCAAGCTCAATCAAGCCTTGCGCCAACTGGCTTTTCTAAGTCATATCGCATTGATTGCACAACTATCGAAACCGCATTAGCGGCAGATGAATTTGCAAATGTATCACAGGTAATTGAAGCGCAAAATCTACAGCATATTCAAAATGGAAGTTCCGGTGCAAAATCTCTGACATTGTCTTTTTATGTTAAAAGCAACAAAACAGGCACTTATGGTGTAAATCTTTATAAACCAGATAGTACAGCAAGGCAGATTACGGCTACTTATGCAATTAGCTCTGCTGATACTTGGGAGTTTAAAACAATTACATTCGCTGGTGATACTGCTGGCGGCGGTATTACTGATGATACTGGCGCTGGCATTCATGTGTATTGGCATTTAGCGGCTGGATCAAACTTTACAAGCTCAGATAGTACATCATGGGGCAACTATGCAGATGCTGGATTTGCATTTGGTCATGCCGTAAACATCTTTGACAACACTGCAAATGATTGGGCTGTAACAGGCGTCCAGCTTGAGGTTGGTACGGTTGCCACGCCGTTTGAGCATCGTTCGTTTGGCGATGAGTTGGCTAGATGCCAGAGATACTTTGAATCAGTCCGAGCCTATTTTGAAGGTGGAACAGATGCAGGTGGCAGAGATCAGGCTGTTGGCGTTAAATTTTCCGTTGAAAAAAGAGCGGCACCGACTGTAACAAGAACAAGCATAGGGGCTACTAATATTGCTTCTCATCAAACCGCTGCTGCATTAGACATTGCCGGCGCATTCACGAGAAACCGCACTACTAGTTCAGGCGCAACATTTTTCCACGACCAGTTAGACTGCGAATCGGAGTTGTAGTTATGAACATTACAAACGCCAAGTACATCGACGACATCACTGGCAAAGGCCAGCATGAGTTTATCAAAGCAACCATTGACGGCGAACAGATGGTTGTCCCATTAGACGACAACAATCGCCACTATGAAGAAATCATGCGGCAAGTTGCTGCGGGTACACTAACCATTGCAGACGCAGACTAAGGAGCTTTTAAATGGCTACATCACTTGCAAAAGATCAAACCAACTTTCACCCAATTCAAGCTCTTGCCCCTGGTACAACACAGACCATCACTACCAGCGGATCAAGTGCCGCAATCAGCAGTGCCTTTGCTGTTGGGACTACTGTAGTGCGAATTGTGGCAACTAAAGATTGTCACATCACGTTTGGTGCATCGCCGACAGCTACGACATCCTTGCCATTCATGCCTGCTAATCAGGTTGAATATTTCAAAGTTACTGCCGGCCAGAAGTGTGCAGCCATTCAAAACGCAGAGGCTGGCACAGTCTTTGTGACCGAGATGTCATAATGCTTGGCGGCGTTGGCAACATAGGCACATTGAGTGCCAGACGGCGTGTCATTGCTGCTGCCGGTGGTGGCGGTGGCGGTGATGGACGATCTGGGTCTGCCGATAGCGATCATGTCCACACCATAAGTGGCCTCAACACGCTGTATATGATTCCAGATATACATTATATAAATCAAAGTGCTAACGATAATACAGAAAACTATTCGGTAAAGGATATTTCATTTACAAGCGGTAGCTCTGCTTCTCATACCTTTTATCTTGCATGTAAATTAAAAAGCAATACTTCTAGCTTTCATAATGATGTTTGTGTTGGGGCCATACAAGTTTTTAGAGGTGATACTTGCGTCTTTGCTGGAGGCGCAGAAGACACAAGTATTTTCACAACATCAGAGGATGTAAATGATACTGATCCTACAGGGTCTATTACTTTCGGCGCTATACCGCCATCTGTGCAAAATGGCAAATGGAACGTAGCTAGTGCAACTGGTAGCGGCAATACTGGTGCAGCAGATTCGATATCCACAGATTTTCAAAGCACTAGCAACCCTTTGCCAAACGCAGGCGAAGAGATTATTGCCCAAGCCGCATCAACAAATTTTCTTTTTACTGAGGCAACAAGCTCAAGCGCGGGCTTTAAAATTTATTTGAGGTTTACGGTAAGTTTAACAACAAGCACAGCACACAAGTTTGTATTTGCTTATAACTTTGGTGTTAACACTTCAGACACTGGCGATGACAAAGACGACAATATAGGCCTCTACATAGAAAACTAATGAGTAAGCCAACAGCCGCATCTGTACAGGCACAGATAGACACACATGAGGCGGTCTGTGCTGAACGCTGGAAGGAAACTATCCTGCGTATTAAACGAATTGAACACATTATGATTGGCACTGCTGGCACAACAATCCTGTTGCTTATTGGGATTATTGTTAATGGATGATCCATGTGTTCTTACTGTTTGTATATGTAGGTGTAGGTGAGGATAAGCGGCTCACTAGCAATGATATGTATTTCCGCAGCGTTGATGACTGCGTGTACTTTGCCCAGAGACTGCACAAACAAGGCAACAACATCACTGCTTATTGTTTGCCAAAATTGGTAGACGACAAGGTTAGGGTCTACTAATGCTTGCGGAACTTGCAGCGGCCAACGCAGCGTTTGCAGTTATCAAGCAAGCTGTATCCAATGGAAAAGAAATTGCTGCCGCAGGTAATGCTATTGCTGAGTTCGTCGGGGCGAAAGAAAAACTACAGCAAAAAGCACAAAGAAAAGGTGGGGGCTCTGATCTACAAGAGTTTATGGCGCTTGAGCAAATTCGTCAGCAAGAAGAAGAACTAAAGCAGATTATGATTTATTTGGGCAGACCTGGCTTGTGGCATGATTGGCAGAAGTTTCAAGCGAAGGCCAGAATAGCTAGGCGAGAAGCAGAGCAAGATAGGATTAAAAGGCGCAAGCATCACTTTGAGGTAGCTGCCATCACGTTCATGCTTATTGTTATTGCGTGTGTTTTAGCTGCTATCGTTCTTTTAATTCTGCACCATCAAGGGAGATTATGATGGAAGTGACTATGGAACGCTTTCTGGCGTGGAAGATCCTGCCGCGCGTTATGATGTTTGTAATGACGTTCATGTATATCCGCGTCATTGAATGGTTCATTTCTTTGCCGCCTGAGGCGATGACCTCACAGGCCACCGCCCTGACAGCCACGGTCACTGGCGCAATGACCGGCGCTTTCGCTGTCTGGCTAGGATCTGAAAAGTGAAAACGGTCTGGGTGGTCATACTGGTGACTGCCGTGTCGCCGTTCCAATACAACGTCGCGCCGCTGATCGATGCAGACACTCTTGAGCAATGCCATCAGAAGGCAGTCAAGATTGATCGTGACATACATCGCGAGGACAACCAGCAGATGGTCTGCATAAGGGTGGATTTCGAATGATACAGGCACTGATACCCGCAATCACAGAGCTTGCCGGTGGTTGGTTAAAGGGCAAGGCAGAAGAGAAAGCAGCGCAGGCTAGGGTCAAAGTCGCCAAGGCAGAAGCTGAAGCAGAGGTGATGAAGGTCGCCGCCACGCATGAAGCTGGCTGGGAAAAGATCATGGCCGAGGCCAGCAAGGATAGCTGGAAGGACGAAGCCTGGACGATTTTGTTCATCGTGATCATCGCTATGTGCTTCATCCCGCCACTACAGCCCTATGTAGAACGTGGGTTTGCAGCGTTGGAAACCACCCCAGATTGGTTTCAATGGGCAATGTATGCTAGTATTGCTGCATCATTCGGTCTTAGAGGCATCAAGGGGCTGAAGAAATGAAGCGCAAATTCAAGTCTGTTCCCAAGACTAAGGGCGGTGTGCCTAAGAAGTATGTGCGCGGTGCCAAGAACCCCAAGAAACGTGAGGCAGAAATCAAGCGCACGCGCCGCCTCTACAAGCAAGGCAAACTGACGCCTGCCATGATGGACAAGATTAGCAAGCAGAGGAGCCGAGGATGAGCAAAGCCGCGACCATTGCGAAATACTCGAAGTCGTCGGGCATATCTAAGTCTACACTCAGCAAGGTTTATCAGAGAGGGCTGGGTGCCTACTACAGCAGCGGCAGTAGACCAAAGGTTTCTGCGCATCAGTGGGCTGCTGGCAGGGTGCGCAGTTTTGCTACCGGCAAGGGCGGCGCACGCAAGGCAGACGCTGACCTGATCCGTAAGAAGAAAAAGCCTACAGCCAAAAAAGCAGCTAAAAAAAGGAGTAGGGCATGATTGGCAAGCGGCAAAAAGCTAAGATCAAAAAGGTGGCGAAGAAGCTACGCGGTGCCTCAAAAGCGCACGCCGGTCAGGCCAAAACGCTTGAGTCCATGATACGCAAGAGTAACGGAAAGAAGAAGCGCAGGGCATGAACAAGGATAAGCTACGCGAAGAGCTTGCTGACGACGAGGGATGCAAGCTAGAAATCTATCTTGATCACCTCGGCTTACCCACGTTTGGGATCGGCCATCTCGTGCGTGAAGATGACCCAGAACACGGTCAGGCTGTCGGCACGCCCGTTTCTGATGAGCGTGTGCGGCAAGTGTTTGCCCTGGATATCGCCTCGACGCTGGACGAGTGCCAGGTTTTATACCCGGACTTCAACGATCTGCCGGAGGAATGCCAGCTAATCATAGCTAACATGATGTTTAATATGGGTAGACCGCGTTTGTCGAAATTTAAGGGCATGAAAGCTGGTGTTGATTCTAAGGATTGGAACAGGGCGGCAGACGAAATGGTGGACAGCCGCTGGCACGATCAGGTTCCCAACAGGGCCAAGAGGCTCGTCAAGCGCATGAGGGCTTTGTCTGATGGCTAAGACGCCGGCATGGCAACGCAAAGAAGGCAAAAACCCCAAAGGCGGTTTGAACCGGAAGGGCAGGGCATCTGCCAAGCGGCAGGGCATGAACCTGAAGGCACCTGTAAAGAGTGGGGATAACCCGCGCAGAGCTAGTTTTCTTGCACGCATGGGCAACATGAGGGGGCCAGAGCGAAAGAATGGCAAACCAACGCGCTTACTACTTTCACTCCGCGCATGGGGTGCAAGCAGCAAGGCTGACGCAAGGAAGAAGGCGGCAGCTATCTCCAAACGTAACAAAGCCAAGAAGGGGAAGAAATAATGCCGGGAAAAATGAAGAAGGCCGCGAAGAAGAATGGCAACGGTATGCTGACGGCCAAGCAAAAGACACTGCCGCCAGCACTTAAAAAGAAGATCATAGCGTCTAAAAAGAGGAGATCATAATGCCAATGGGTAAAGGCACTTACGGCTCAACCAGAGGCCGTCCACCAAAGTCTGCTAAGATGAAGAAACAAGCAGCAACAGCTATTGCGATGAAGAAGGCAAAGAAAAAGCCTAAAAAGCGCATGAAATAAAAAGGGGGGCATAACCCCCCTAGTTTCTCCCCCTTGTGTAGCAATCCCAGCAGATATCCTCGCCTGTTGCAAGAGACACCCAATCATGCTGGGTATAATCACAGACCTTCTGACATCTCGCGCAATGAAATGAGCGATTGATCCTCACAGTCTCTTGCTGCTTTTTCTTCTTCACGCTTCATCTCCAATCCGGCATTGAGGCAACGCAGAGCGAGATCTAGCATCTGCGTTGAGTCCATTTGTTTGACATGGCACACGCCATCTAAGCTCACAACCACCCCATCATTTCTGGGTATGATCAAGAAGTTCGGCTCCACCATCTGTGATCCTTTCGATTTCACGCATCGTGATGTACCAGCGGCCCCCCAAACGCTTGCCTTTGATAATGCCCCTGTGGAGCATCGTGCGCAGCATGTTGACCTGAGACTTACTATCGGTGCCAAACAGCACCAAAGACGCCTCACGGGGGCTTAGAAGCGCCTTAGAAGGGGATGTCTGGGTCATCGTCCTCGGCCTTTGGTTGTGGAGCGGAATACTTGTGGCTAATCGCGTTGCCGATAGGCTTCATGGCTGGCTGCGATATGCCGTCAGAGATACTGTCCTCACCCTCGTATTCGGTAACTCGTGAGATACGAATAGAGATAGTACCGTCCTCGTTGGGGAACAGGCTAACTTGATGGCGTTGGCCTTCTCGCAGGGTGATATCCGCAGGAGTTTTTTGCTCCGCTGAATAAGGCTGCCAGTTGCCGTTGCTATACTGTGCCTTGCCCTTTCCCTCCACGTTGGGGAACAGCTTCATGTAGGTGATTGTGTCATAGCGTCTAGCCATTACTTTTAGCTCCTTCACTCTTTAAAGTTTTCATGCGTGCTTGGCATTTTCCTTTGATGTCTTGGAAAATCTCAGGAAACTCTTTGTTGGCGATGTCCATGTACTTTTTGGTGAACTCAGCGTTCATCCAATCGTCTATCTGTTTCCTGTTAAACTCTGGCAGGAAAGCGTCCGCTTGCTGTTGCAGTTCCAACAGACTGCTTGGCGGCTCCTTTGCCGGCGGTAGGCTGGCGATAGCTTCTTCCTTTCTCCCTACGCCATCCATCTCATTTGCTGACGCATACTCACCGCCAGCTAGGCCTAGCGATGCCAAGGCACGGCCAATGGCAGATGTCTCACAGTTCTCCAAGGCGCTAGTCTTGTTGACGTTGCCTTGCCCCCTGATCTCTTCTGCCATGCCGGCACCAATCACCGCGCCGTCCATGTTGAGTATCTTGGCTTTGACCACGACACGCTGGCCGTCATCCACCAAGATGTGTGTGTCCACCCCAAAGTCGGTGCCGTGCATCTGCCGGAACGCTTCCATTCGATGCACCACCTGGGTGTACTTCTTGCCGCCGCGCTGAGTTACGCCATGACTATGGTTCAACTCAGACACAAGGGTCATAGTTTTTTTCAAGTCTGCCATGCTGTTCTCCCGAACATTGATTGTTGCACAGGATGCGGCTCCCAAAACAATGGTGTTTGGATGCCATCAATTTTTCGAGCCATCTTTTCTGGACACCTGTCGTAATCTTTGAAGTTGCGTGCCACATTCACACTGTCGGCGCTGGCAAACGGCCACCGTTCACCACCAAGTGACAAGCCTCTAAGCATGTGTATCCACGGCATCCTGCGGTGTTTTTGTGCCAGCTTGTTAAAAGCCGCGTCGGCTCTTGAACACCAAGCGTCTGATCCGACATTCCAGTATTCACCGCTGGAGCCAAAGCACACCTTGCCATAGTGGTCTGTCAGATACATGAGGTAGTCAAACGACATAGCCATGTGCCAGACAGGTGCGCCAAACTCAGGCCCAAACGGCCACTCAGAAAGCAAATCTCTCTGCTGTTCTTCATCACCGCCAATCACATCAGGGATCACAGCCCAATGCGGGTGTGCCACCTTGTCCTCCAGCCAAGCGTACAGTTTAGTGCGATCAAGCTGCTTGCCCTGTGTGTAGGTTGTGAAAGCGCCGTTGTCCCACATGATTGACTGCCCTATCTCCATGCAAGTTTGGGCCTGTAAAGGGTTCGCAAAACTTACACAGAAGTGCTTGCCAGCCATGCGATACAGCATTGCTTTCGGGGTCAGCGGTGTGCCGTGGTAGTGGATCATTACGGATGCCACTCTGATACTATTTGCACCGTGTTGTGAGTCGCTGTCAGTTGCCCACTCTCAAACATGAATGTCTCAGAGAGAAAAGCCGCTAAGTCCTCTTGGAAGATTGGCTGATGATCGCCAACACAAGCTGCTTGGATGTCTTCAACTAAGACTTTGCGATGTGAACGCAACTCCAACAGATAACGAATGGTGCTGCCATCGACAGGACACAAACGCGCGAAACTTACGTTATATGTATGACGCATCACTTTTCCTTTTCAGCATGTAGTAAACAGCTAACGCGCCAAGCATTTTGCTGACGACCATGACAAAGAACCCATACCAGCTAAAAAAGCCAAGCATGAGCATGAACACAGCACTGTCTGCCGGTGTACTTACGGCTGATGAGATCAGGATACGCTCCTTGATCGGCTTGCCGCTGTAGGTATAGACAGCCCAATCAACCAGTTCGCTGATGGCAAAGGCTACCGCACTGGCAAAGGCGACGAATGGATCTGCAAGCAGGTAACTCAGAACCAAACCTATCGTCATCGGGATGAATACTTTGTGTCCCAAGTCACGCTGTGCAAAGTCTCTCAAGACAAACACAAAGCCAACAAGCAAGCTCATCGGTGCGAACATCTCGCCGCCTGGTAATGGGATCATGGGGATGTAGGTGAAACCTACGTTTGCCACCACGATTGCGCCAACATAATAGGCGCTTGTCATGTAGCTATTCATTCGTGCCTCCTTGGGAAACTCCTAGCTTATCAGAGATTAAATGGACAAACAGTGCCAAACTCTTCTCCATGTCAGCCAGCTTTTCGTCATTGCGATCAACGGTGCGTTGCAGGTGATCGACACGCACATACAACTCGTTGATGCTGTCTTGCATGTCCTCGCGGGTCACATACGGTGTGCCGATATCAACTGGTTCAGTTTGCATCGTAAAACTCCTTGTGCCACATGACCATCTGGCTGCGGCCTGACGCACCCTTTCTCTTTGTGCCATCGGTGATGATGATGCCCTTCTCTTTTAGGGCTTTGAAACGCGGCGTCACTGAGTTATATCGGTGATGCGGCAGGGCATTGCAGACTTGATCAGCAATCGCGCCTGCTGCACCAAACTCCCAGATTGCATCGGCTACTACGCTTTCCATCGCTGTCGCGTCGATGCTTTCTGCGGCGTCGTGGCTAGTGGCAGGGTCATCCCTGCGCACCAGCTTGTAGGCTGGGGTTGGTTCAATCATTTGGCATCTCCAAACTTTTTCTCCCTTATGTCACGCAACTTTGCTAACAAAAGTACGTCCTCACCAAACATCTGCATGCCCAGCACACTTAATTGATTGAAATTATCAACCCCAGTATGGGTTGAGGTGTGAACAGCAGCGATAATGGTTTTCAACTCCTGCTCAGAAAACGTGATGCTTACTTTCGCCTTGGGGCGTCCTGCTTTATTAGCCATTAGAACCTCCATAACTGGTTGGCTACGTCTACGATACCTGGGCCATGACGCCTTGCAATTTCGTTAAAATCAGGCTGTACGAGGCCAGCCAAGGTGCGCCATGATCCGTTTGCGGCTTTGAGCAAATTCTGACTGATCTGCCATGACCGCACTGCTTCAGCGTATGCCTTCTCCAAAGCCTCTGGCTTCAGCAAGTCACAGTTGTCGGCGTCGGCTATGTAGTAACCTGACGCGCTGACATACAGCAGTGACGGTGGCTCACCAGTTGCTTTGTTATAGACAGCTTGCTGAATTTGTTGCTGCGCTGTGGGCGTGATGCCTTCCACCTTGGGTACGCGCCACGAGCGGGTGCCGTCCTTCTTAGGTGGGTTGCGCAGGGGCGGCTTGGCTTTCAGATCACACTGTATGCCGCCGCCGGAATAGTCTTGGTAAAGCATGATAGGCACATCAAGGCGCGGCTCTTCTAGCCAGCGTTGATACTCGCCTTCTATCATATTGGCGGTCTTGAACCGCTCACGCACACCTTCAACAGCGTGCAGTATCATGTCAGGGATATAGTCTTTGAACGCCTCAAACTCCTCGGCGTCCTTGCCGTCGTCCCATTGACGCGGCTGATAGCTGTTATACCGCTCCATCGTTTGCGCGATAGCCTTGGCCTGATCCATGCCATCCTGCTGGCCGATCATAGGTTGATACTTGTCGAGCCCAAGTATGAGGTTGGCACCATCCTGCACCACGATCCCGCACATGGGACGCGCTGCCATTGGCAGCTTCACTCCAAGGTGGCGACAGTAGAGCTTGAGAACAAACTCCCACTTGTCCTGTGTGGCACCAGATGCACTGTCGTGCGCTGCGCCAAACTCTTGCCGGTAGGCTGGTGTTTCATGAGGCATTGTGTGCTTCCTTGTGCTTTTCTTTGTGTTACTATCCCCTCTATTGCATACCGGTTGACCCGCTGTCAACAGTGTAGTAGAAAAAAATATGACCTTATCTGAGTATTTAAAAACCAAGAAGATCAGTCAGGCCAAGTTTGCACGGCGCTGCAACATGAGCCGCGCTGCTATCTGCCGGATTGTAGATGGCAACCGTTATCCATCGGCAGAAACGATGCGCCGTATCTTTCTCGCCACAGAAGGGCAGGTAAAACCCAATGACTTCTTCACCGAAAAAATGTCAAGACTGTAACGGCTCTGGCTGGGTGCGTGTAGCGTCTAGCTGGGACGAGGGTGATGTGGTGCCCGACCTTTGCTGGGAGTGTAACGGTAGCGGCAAGCATCAAGAGCCCGAAGCGTTTGATGAATGTGATATCGACAAGCAGGGTGCGTTGAAGTGAAACCACTGCGGTTGCTAGACCTTTTTTCTGGCATAGGTGGCTTTAGCTATGCTGCTGAAAAGCTGGTTGGCGGCTATGAAACAGTTGCCTTTTGCGAGTGTGACGAACACGCACAGAAGGTTTTGCGAAAGCATTGGCCGCGTACAGAGATCATTGGGGATATCAGGGAACTTGCAGATGACGCAGATCGATTTAGAGGAATGGTTGACATCATCACAGGTGGATACCCCTGCCAGCCCTTCTCGCTTGCCGGGGTCAGACGAGGCGATCAAGATGACCGACATCTCTGGCCGGAGATGCTTAGGGTTATCAAAGCTGTGCGGCCCCGCTGGGTCATTGGAGAAAATGTTGCTGGGCACATCACTTTGGGCCTCGACACGGTGCTATCTGACCTGGAAGCCGCAGGCTACGACAGCCGGTGCTACGTTATACCGGCTGTTGCCGCAGATGCCCCGCACAGACGAGATCGATGTTGGGTTGTTGGGTACTCCGACAGCAGCTGCGAATCAGATGTCACCTTCAATGAGGAAATGCGGGTGGCAGGGGCCAAAGATGTGGGCAACACCAGCCGCAGCAGATTGCCAAGGCACAACAGACGGCAGTCAGGGCAAAAGTTTGCGCACAGATGTAAAGATGTGGCCGACGCCGGCAGCCAGCGACAACAGAGACAGGGGCCACATGGGCATGCCGTCAATCCAGCGCAGGATGGAGAAGGGCAAGCAACTGAACCTTTCAATGGTGATCTCTCAAAAGTCTGGCAGCCTGAACCCGAATTGGGTCGAGTGGCTCATGGGATACCCGGTCGGGTACACCGACTTAAACAACTAGGAAACAGCATTGTGCCGCAAGTAGCGGCGCGTATTCTTTACGCCATAAGGGAAGCAGATTGTGGGCAAGATGCAGCGTAGCAAAGGCTCTGCCTTTGAAAGATGGTGTGTCAACGAGATCAAGGACCACCTGGGCTATGAGAATGTGCGCAGGAACCTTTCTCAATATCAGGAGAAGGGCGGCGCTGATATCCTGATCCCGCACTGGTCCATCGAATGTAAAAGATACGCCACAGGGCCACATGGCGGGGCTGACGCATGGTGGCACCAAGCTGTGAACGCTGCTGGCGACCTTTCTCCGCTACTGATTTACAAGTATGACCGCCACGATCCGGTGTGCAAGCTGTACCTGCGCCATGTAAACCCTGAGTTTACCGGCACCGATGCAACGGTTCTCGTTTCTCTGCCGACATGGTTCTACATAGCACGCGAGGCGATCCCATTCTGAGGGGCTTGCGCGTCAACGCGATCCATGATATTTCAGGAAATATCTTCTTAGCATTGCTGCGCAGCATCCGGCGCATTGCCTAGCAAGCGGGGCAATGCAACATGCTTTCCCTTTTATATATATAAAAAAAGGCATTGCTTAGTGCATTGCATAGCATGCTTTGCCGCGCGGCATTGCTAGAGACGTTGCCAAGAGTTTCGTGCTTGGCCTAGCGCCTCTTTTCTCTGCACCTCTTTGCGGATGATCTTGCCTTCAAGGCTTGTACCCGGCTGCGGCTTGGCTTGGTATGGTTCTTCCCTGTAAGACCAATCAATTTCGTATCGTGCCATATTGTCAAAGTCACGATCCAGAATGTTTACCCAATCCATCCACCTAACGTGATAGCTATTCATCCTCTGATCCTTTCTCTGCATTGCCTAGCTGCTGCGCTAGGAACATCACACAGGCATCGTGAATAAAGCATAGCCTGTCCATCTCTTGCTGGTCGATGCTGCCTAGCTCCTTCTCTGCTAATAGATGGCCCAGCTTTAATTCTAGGCCATCCATCAGATAATAAAACATGTCAGGCCGGTGCTGATCCATCGTCCACCACCGAAACATGCGTTTCCTGATCGTATGTGTATTTGTTCAGATACTCGTCGAACACATCGTCGGGTGCCTCCGCGTAGATGTACTCCAGCGCTTCGTCGTCGGTCATGTGCGCTGGCACATCGTATTCTGGAAACCATACCTCTTCGCGTGTCACCATCAGCTTCACGGTTCTAGTTTGCATTGTCCTGATCCTTTCTCTGACATGCTATTAACAAGGCCACAGGCTGCGGCACCTTGCGCCGTCCTGTCTCGTAGTAATAGACGGCCTGTAGACTAACGCCGAGGCGCTTTGCCATTGCCGCCTGTGATATTCCCTGGCGTCGCCTTTCGGCTTTGAACTCTTCCGCTGTCATGTTATGTTCCCTTTGCTAGTGAAGGCAGGGGGTTTGCTGATCCTTTCCCCCTGCCTTTTCTCTGTCATGTGCTGCACGCTTTGCGCATCTCTGGCAGTTCGTCCAGAATGAAATCCAAACACATGGCGTAGACCTTTTCATGCTCTTGCATGTCCTCGTCTGAGACCATCCCGCAACTGTGGTCGCTCTGGTATCCCTCAAGGTAAACGTCAAGCGCGTCTAAGATGTGGCTTGTGATCGTGTAGCTTTTCATTATCACCTCCAAAGTGTCGGTTCTGGGAAAACCAGAACCATCAGGACGCACACAAGCGCCATTGCCAGAAAAAAGAGAATGGTGGCGAATATCTCGCGCACCCAGAACCACAGGTCGTTCATGGCTGCACCTCCTATGAATGTGCTTCGTGAATGTAAAACTTGCGTTTGCCTGTCAGCATCCGGCCAACAGCTAAGGCGGCATCCCGCATCGCGGTCTCACCTCTGCCGCCGATGTTCTCTGACAGATCGACACCGGCCAGTTTTATAGCCACCTCCATTGCCGCAGATGCTTTGCAATATCCATAGCCACCGGCGCTGCCGTGGCCGCTGCCGTACTCGTCAGGGCCGCTGAGCCACGCAAGGCAATAGACCTTGCTGCTGCCGCAATAGAAGCGGAACCGCGCCACGCATCCGTGGTCAGGGTGAATAACTGCCATCTCCTTATAGAAGTTATGCTGCACCCGATCCCGAACCTTGCCGATGCCGTCAGACGGTGACAGGTTCACGTTCTTTGCTTTCAGTGTCGGGAAGTCTCCGGTTTGTTTTGTAAACATGATTGATCCTTTTTTCTCATGGGTTGCTGACGGGCCTCGTCAGTAGCGGTCCAACCGCTAGACATAGCGCGACAATGTCGCGCCATGTTTCGGCCTACAAGTCAGAGTTAACTCCAACATATGCAATCGGCATCGCGCCCTCGTCCAGGTCGAGCCACAACTTGTCTAATGCCTCTAAGCATTTTGCAACTCTGCGATAGACAGGCGTGCGGTTCTGTCCACCGCAAACACAAGGCAGGTCACGAATGTCCGGCACAAGCAGCGGCATCGGACCATGTAGCGACCATCCGTAGTCACTGTTTGCGACGCGGAAAACCCATTTGCCTTTGCGTTCACCGTTTTCTACGGCGCTTCGTTGTAGGTCTTTTCGCTGCGGTGTTGATTGAATAACGATCTCAATCCAATCAGCATCTACTTCAATTTGATAATTCAGCACTGGCTTGATCCTTTCTCTGCTTAGTAACTACGCTCTGCGCCGCCTTCTGCACGCCATGTAGCACACTCATCGTAAAACGCGCGGTCGTCGTGGTATTGCTCATAAGCAATAATAAATTGATCCTCTGCCGCTGTGTGAAGCGATAGAACAAGCGGGAAGGCGGTGGCGGACTCAATGTCCGAGATGATCACCTCAATGTCTTCCTGAATACAGTTATAGGCCGACACGCGGATTTCCTGGTCCTCACCAAACATCGGGTTGTGCATGTCATGGTAATTGTCGGCCATGCCGTGCAATGCTTCGATGATGCCTTGCGCTTCGGCTTTGGTTTGAATGGCTGGGATGTTCATTGCCTTGATCCTTTGTTATTGCTAGTGATAAACAACCCTAACATTGGCAGGGGATAGACTGTCAACAAGAAAAATGATATTCGTTGAATATTCTTTGCACAGCACGGCACAGCACATGCGCAGACGCCTATATATAGGACAGCACAGACCGGCGCAGCGGATCGGAACACGACGGCAGCGGACGGCTT
>CEOI01010074.1_pt1 | contig 33737 bp, 12 predicted proteins | sample 530351 | NCBI WGS metagenome assembly CEOI01 (sample SAMEA2619962, study PRJEB7988) | marine metagenome | biome: marine biome (ENVO:00000447); feature: deep chlorophyll maximum layer (ENVO:xxxxxxxx); material: "saline water (ENVO:00002010), including plankton (ENVO:xxxxxxxx)" | depth 17 m | reverse complement strand
TGAATTAAAACTTTTAAATCATCGCCATCATGATAACTTCATATCTGAATTCTTATTTGATCCATCAGAACTGAATTTAGATGTAGTTATTGATTACTTTGAAGCACTTCATGAGAATGGTGCTGCTGTTGTTCCAAGGAATAATGTAGCAAAAGATGATCAATTGTTTTTATCTGGTGTTATAGGTGGACTTTACGGTCCATCTGTTTCAGAACTTACGATTAGTGATAATAATATCTTTGCCATTTACCGTCATTGGCAAAATATATCTAAAATTTGCTTTGATTTGTACTTTGATAAGTATGAAATCTTTAAAACTAAGCAATTAGAACATGTAAATGCCAAAATTCAACGAACAAAACCATCTGGTGGGTTTCATCTTTGGCATCATGATGGTGGATCACCACTTTGGCATCGTCAATTAGTAACTTTACTCTATCTAAATGATGATTATGATGCAGGTGAAACCGAATTCTTATATCAATCAGTAAGAATTAAACCACAAGCAGGTAAATTTATCATATTTCCCGCTCAATGGACTCATATGCACCGTGGAAACCCTCCAATTGGCGGTACAAAATACATTTTAACATCGTGGGTAACTGAATTTCCCACTGCAGCGTCAAAATAAGACTCGGATTTCTTAATCTGGGTCTTTTTTTTGTCTAACCTCTATAAATAACCAGAGCAATACTATTAAATAAACCTTTTAGATGGCAATAAAGCGCACATCTCAGTCGTTTAAAGACATTAGTTTCTCTTTTGTACCACATCCTGTTACAAAAGATCTACCTGTCTTGGTAAATGAACGCGCAATTACAAGAGCAGTACGGAATTTAGTTGAAACAATTCCGACAGAAAGGTTTTTTAACTCTGATTTAGGTACTGATATACGCGGAAGTCTATTTGCAAACTACACTCCAAGTCTTCCACGCATTATTGAGAACCAAATTAATGAAACTGTCAATCGTTATGAACCTAGAGTCGCAAACTTAAGGGTTAATCTTGATTCATATATTGATCAAAATGCATTTAATGTGACTGTAACCTTTGATATTGTTGGACTTGATGCTCCAACTCAAGAATTTACCTTCCTCTTAGAGCCTACCAGATAATAATATGCCATTTACACAGTACACAAGTTTAGATTTTGAGGAAATAAAAGCCCAGATACGGGATTTTCTTCGTGCAAACAGCAATTTTACTGATTTTGACTTTGAAGGGTCCAACTTTTCGGTTCTAATTGACACTTTAGCGTACAATACTTACATTAATGCCTTTAATGCGAACCTAGTTGCTAATGAATCGTTCTTAGATTCTGCTTCAATTCGTGAAAATGTGGTTTCATTAGCACGAAACATTGGTTATGTACCTACATCAAAGACTGCAGCACATGCTGAAGTACATTTTGAGGTTGAAACCGACACTTCTGAACCTGTTATCTACTTAAATCCAGGTTTAGTCACTGTTGGAGTATCTGATGGCAGTACTTTTACCTTCTCAACCACTGAAGAATATCATGCTTCGGTAAAAGTTGTTGGAAAAAACACTGATGGTACTGATAAAAAGGTTGCAACCTTTGGAAGTGTTGAAAATCCAATTCAAATTCATCAAGGAACCTTCCTACAAAGCAGATTTAGGGCAAACAATGGGAAAGATCAACGCTTTATACTTTCTAACCCCAATATTGACACCTCAACCATTAAAGTTTTTGTTTCTACTGAAGCAGGAGTGTTGGGAAGAGAATGGCAAATGGTTGACAACATCTTAAATATTGAAAAAACCTCCGAAATCTTCTTTATTCAAGAAATTGGTGATGAAAATTTTGAAATTCTCTTCGGTGATGGTATTTTTGGCAAAAAATTAGAGAATGGAAGCATCATTACAGTCAGATATATCGTAACTGATGGTAAAGACGGCAATGGAGCAAGGGAATTTAGTTTCCAAGGTTCATTTAGTGATAAACCCCAGAGTCAAGTGGGTGGTAAAGTTGTTTTACCTGCTGCTGGAGTGGTTGTTAACACCGTCAATGGCGCTAGAAATGGCGCTGAGATAGAGGATGTACGCTCTATCAAGTACTTTGCCCCTAGACTGTACTCTTCGCAGTACAGAGCGGTTACAGGGCGTGACTATGAGGCGATTATTCAGTCAATCTTCCCTCAAACTGAGTCTGTTGCTGTAATTGGTGGTGAAGAATTAAGTCCACCACAGTTTGGTAAGGTGCAAATCAGCATCAAACCAAAAAATGGTACTTATGTTTCTGATTTTGATAAGCAACAAATCAAAAACAAGTTAAAAAATTATGCAATTGCTGGAATTAACTCAGAAATTGTAGATCTTAAGGTTCTTTATGTTGAACTTGATTCAACGATCTACTATGATACCTCAAAAGTATCAAATCCTGATCAGTTAAGTGCAAGTATTACAGATACCTTATCAACTTATTCAAAAACTGTAGACATCAATAAGTTTGGTGGAAGATTCAAGTACAGTAAGATCCTACAATTGATCGATAGAGTTGATAATGCAATTACTTCAAACATTACTAAGGTCAAGATCAGAAGAGATCTAAAGGCATTGAAGAATCAGTTTGCACAGTATGAACTATGCTTCGGTAATAAATTCCACATCAACCCCGAAGGATATAATATCAAGAGTACTGGATTCACTGTAGGAGGTTCTTCTGATTTGGTATTCTTAACTGATGTTCCCAATAAGACTGCTGATGGTAAATTAGATGGCAGTAATAAGGGTATTATCAGTGCGGTTTCTCGTAATGAAAAGGATGAACTAAAAGTTATTGTGAAATCTGTAGGAACTGTTGACTACCACAAGGGTGAAATATTACTGAATACTATCAATATCACCTCAACTGTTGCAGATAATGATCTTATTGAGATCCAGGCGTTCCCAGAATCTAATGATGTTATTGGATTGAAGGATTTGTACATCACATTTGATGTTTCAAATTCTAGAATAAATATGGTTAAAGATGTAATTGCTTCTGGAGAAGATGTTTCTGGCGTCATATTCTCAAGAGACTATTACACATCAAGCTACTCTAACGGAGAACTAGAGAGGAAATAAATGACCATAGGGATTGACAAAAGAGTTCAAATTAACAAAATCATAGAGAGTCAATTACCTGAATTTGTCAGGTCTGATTTTGAGAATGCGACTGAATTTTTCAAACAATATTATATTTCTCAAGAATTTCAGGGTGGACCTTCAGATTTAATTGATAATCTGGATCAATATCTTAAGTCTGACAATCTTGTACCTGAGGTTGTTTATGGAAAAACAACTCTCTCCTCAGATATTGATGCATCATCTACCACTCTAAGTGTTACTTCAACAAAGGGGTATCCTGATGAGTATGGTCTCCTTAAGATTGATGATGAAATCATCTCTTATACTGGTAAAACTGACACTGAGTTTACTGGTCTTATCCGTGGTTTCAGTGGTGTCACTGGTTACAATGTTGGAATTGCAACTTCTTTCGATTATGTCAATCGTCAAAATTTAAAATTTGAAGATACCAGTTCAGCAAGTCATGCTTCTGGTGCAGAAGTAACTAATTTAAGTGTACTTTTCATTCAAGAGTTTTATAAAAAACTCAAGAAAACCTTTCTCCCTGGATTGGAGAACAATGATTTTACCAAAGACTTAGATGTTGGTAACTTTATAAAGCACGCTAGATCTTTCTATCAATCTAAAGGTATTGAAGAATCCATCAGAATCCTCATGAAGGTTCTGTTTGGTGAGCCTGCAGTTATTCTTGATCTAGAAGAAAGACTCATTAAACCTTCTAGTGCAGAATATATCCGCAGAGAAGTTATTGTTGCTGATAGAATCAGTGGTGATCCTCAGAAGTTGGTTGGTCAAACGATTACAAAATCAACTGATCCATCTACCACTGCATCTGTATCTGAAGTTGAAATTTTTACCAGATCTGGTATTAGCACTTCAGAACTTAAGTCTTACTTTAAGATTTCACTATTCGTTGGATACAATGATAGAGATCTAATTGAAGGAACATTTACTATTCCTGGCAAAACTAAAGTTCAAGAACCCGTATCTACTGGTTCTTCAATCATCACTGTTGACTCTACTATTGGATTTGGGCAAACGGGATATGTCTTAGTTGGTGATAATACTGTAACTTATGGGTCAAAATCTGTTAATCAGTTCTTTGACTGTGAAGGTATATCCACCAATATTGGTATTGGATCTGATGTGAGATCTGATGAAGTTATTTTTGGATATGAAGATGGTGATATTACAAAGAGAGTTGAATTAAGAATCACTGGTGTACTCTCTGAATTTGAAACTGTCTCTGATATTTCTCTAGTTAATGAAGGACAGAGAATATATGTCAAGAATGTTGGTGAAAAGATTCTTAATCCAACTAATGAACCAACATATAAGCAAATTTTTGCCAATTCCTGGATTTACAATACTAGTTCCAGATATCAAATTAGAGAAGTAAGTGGTTCTACTCTTGCATTGATATCTCCAATTGATAAGTCTAGTTTGAAAGTTGGTGATAGTGTTGAGATTCTTCAGCGTAATTCTGATAATGTAGTTGCACCATTCGCATTAATTACAAATATTGATGTAACTAGAAATGAAATCATTGTAAATGGTCTTTCTGCATTTACTCCTCTGCAAGGTTTATACTATGATATTAGAAGAAAACTAAACAAAGCATCTAGTAACTATATTGAAATCAAAGGTGGTAATGATCAGGTCTTATCAGATGTACTCAATCTCTACAGTGAGACTGATAAGAATGCATATGTTGCATCTAATTCCCTACCATCATATGATCTTCCAGAAGAAGTAAAGATACAAACCACTATTTCTGATGATATTCAGAATGAATTGGAAGGGTATGTAGCAACAACCTTTGATTATGATACTATTATTGATGGTACTGGAAAAGAAATTCCATTTATTACTGGAGATGAGGTTGTTTATGATGCTGGCGGACATCCTCTTACTGGTTTAACTGAAGGAAATGCTTATTTTATTGAGGTTATTAACAAAAACCCTGGTAAAATTAGATTATATCTTTCAAGAGGTCTAATCGGTCATAGTGCTAGTGCGGTTAGATTCAAACCAGATGGATTAGCATTTACCGCTACTCACAAATTCCTCAGGAAATCTCAGTTTGGTCAGAAGTTAGCTGCTAATGACATTCTAAGAAAGTTCCCACTTACTCAGAATTTATTCGTTTCTGGGACTGGTGAGACTGTAACTAACCAGGTTGGTATGCTTATTGATGGTGTCGAAATTACTACACCAATCTCAGGCGATGCGATTTACTATGGTCCAATCGATCAAGTTCAAGTTTTCAATGAAGGTGAGGGTTATGATGTTATCAATCCTCCTAATATTAAGTTAGACAGAAGCACTAATGGTGGAGTAGATGCTGTTGCAGAAGCAGTTGTTGAAGGTTCTGTTGATCAAATCTTAGTTGACCCACATCGTTTTGATATTGATGATGTTGTTTCAATATCACTAGTTGGTGGTAATGGAACAGGATGTAAACTTGAACCCGTTATGGGTACTAGATTTAGAGAATTAAATTTTGATAGTAGAGACATCTTCTTCTCTGGTGGATTATCCAAAGATGATGAAACTATTACTTTTAGAGAACCCCACTTCCTATCAAATGGACAAGTTGTTTTCTACAACAGTAACGGAAATAGCCCAATCGGCACTGGTCCATTTAAATCAAACAGTAATGTATCCACTGGATCACTTGCAACTGGTGCCCCATACAATGTAAGAGTTGTCAACTCTAGAACAGTTCAACTTTATGAGAATCGTAGTGATGCTCTCAGTGGTATCAATACCATTGGTATTTCAACCGCAACTAATGCATCTGGTATTCATAAATTCAGAACCGCTTCAAAAAGGGTACTCCAGTCTGTTAGAGTTATTGAACCTGGATCTGGATACTCTAATAGAAAGGTAAGAGCACTTCCAAAAGATGTTTCTCTCGCTTATGACACCATTCATTCCAAAAATCATGGATTCGGTCATGGTGATTTGGTAGAATATTCGATTAGTAATACTGGCACTACCAATAATTCTTCGTCAGTATACTATACAATCGGTCTTGAAAGTTGGACTAGCACACACAATGCACCAATATTGTTCACCCAGGCATTAAATGATGGAACAGGTGGTGGAAATCAAGCAGTGTGGTTACAAGATTACTATGATGATATTGTCGCAAATGGTGCTAATGCTACAGCAACTATTAAAACAGTTGATGCTGCAGGACATGCAGAATTTGCACAGCAAACTGCAGAGGGTGCCATACTTCAATCAGAAATAAGAAACTTTATTGGTTCAAGTAATCCATCTGGTCCTATTGCAAACGCACAGTTCCCTATCGTCCCAGCAGATGGTGAAACTCACACCATTGATGGTACATCTTATCCAGTTATGGGTAAATTGTATGTACCCACAGGTGTCGCAGCAAGTTCTCTTGATGTTGTAGTTGTATTCCATGGCACAGTCGGATCTGGAAGCATTGCAGACGCAGCACAAACTGCACTTGATACTTTCCTGAATACAACCACTCTTAATGTAAGAGATAAGATCATCTTCGCTGCTGCATATCCTCAAGACCATATTTCTAGTTCACTCCAGTTTAATTTACCTGGTGTTGGTACAGAGACACCAACATTCCTAATGGGTGATAACCTTCCTTATGCAAGAGCGGCAGTTGGTTGGGTTCAAAATTCTTTGAATGCTTATATTGCATCCCAAGGTGGCACTAAAACTATCAACAATGTTTATCTGTTCGGTCACTCTCAAGGTGGTAAATTAGTCGCTAAGATTAATACTTTAGATACTGGAATTGCTGGTGTTATTTCAAATGCTCCTGGTCCTATTCAGTTTGACCAAACTTGCTCGACAGCAACTAACAACTATACCTGTGACAAAGTTGCTGCAATTCATGGTGCTCCTGGTGGTATTGGTGGATTAAATCTTAATAATCAATACTATGTAATTAAGATTGATGACGATTCATTCCGCTTAGCAGATGCTGGAACTACACAAAATATTGATAATTTTAAGAGAAATAATTATATAAACTTTACATCTCAAGGAACCGAACAGCATACATTTGCATATCCAGAAATTAAAGTAGAAGCAGAAGTTTCATTTAGTTCGACTGTTTCTGGTACTCTTAATTTTACTCCTGTTGTTACTGGTAAAATTACGGATGTAAAACTATCCAACTCTGGAACAAAATATGGTTCTACAATTCTTAACCACACCAAAACTCCATCAGTATCTGTTGAAACTGGTGATGGTGGTGTTGTACGACTTATCATTGTCGATGGTAGAATTGATCAAGCTCAAGTTTTAAACAAAGGAAGAAATTATTTCTCAGTTCCAGATATCGTAGTTACTTCAACCGATGGTAAAACTGGAAATGGTGCGATTCTAAGAGCAGTAATAAATGATCTGCATCAATTGGAGGGCGTTAGAGTCATCAATCCTGGTATTGGATATGTTGATGCCCTTACAGAGGTAACTGTCGTATCTAGAGGTAAGAATTGTGTTCTTAATCCTAGAATCAGAAAACTTACTGTTGATTCTAGAATCAAAAATGGAAATTATGATGTAAGTTCTGCAGAAGACGGTCTAGCGTTAAGATCTATTGGTTATACCCCAACTATAGCAGATAGTTTTGATGATGTTGAATCAAGACATTCACCAATCATTGGATGGGCATACGATGGCAACCCAATTTATGGTCCTTTCGGATTTACCAATCCATCTGAGTTAGGTCCTAATGTAAAAATACTAAGCTCAGGATACTCACTAGATGCTTCTAATGTTGTTGATCGTCCTTCTACCAATGAATTTGCGGAAGGTTATTTTGTTGATGATTGGTCTTTTACTGGAAATGGCGATCTTGATATTCATAATGGCAGATTCTGCAAAACTAATGAATTCCCTAACGGAGTTTATGCATACTTTGCTTCCGTAACTAGAAGTACACAATCTAATGTGCTTGAACCTTCTTTCCCATACTATATCGGAAAGACTTACAGATCACCATATATCAGCGATAATTCTTCATTGAATCAGAAGTTTGATTTTAATAACTCTAAGTTGTCGAGAAATACTTTCCCATATAAGGTAGGTGATCAAAATGCTGATAATGACTTTATTATTGAATCAAATGAAACCCTAAGACAATTATCAACTATTGAAGCAATTACTGTTGGTGAGATTGATGATATTGTTGTATTAGATGGTGGTTCTTCTTATAAAGTTGGTGATGTAACCAGTTTTGATGATACTAATACCAATGGAACAGGTCTCCGTGCTCAAGTTAAATCATTAGTTGGTTTTGCAGTAACTGCACTTGAGACTGATCTTGATAGATATGAGAATGCAGTATTTAAGTGGATTGATGATCAAACTGTTGAAGCAACCTATCACCCATACTATGATTTCTTAGATGAAACTACCGTTAATATTTCTGGTTTAAACAAAACAGTAGTTCACCTGCAAGATACTTTTACGGTTGGTGTAAAGACTGAAACTATTGGTCTTGCAAAATCAATGACTGCTAATCCAGTAGTTACTGGAAGAGTTGAGGACATATATGTTGATAGGATTCCATCTACTGTTTCTGTAGGATCTACAATTAAGATCAATGATGATGAGTTAATCAGTGTTCTTAACATTTACCCAATTGGATCTATACTAAGAGTTAAGAGATTTGGTGTTGGTATTGCCCACACTTATGGATCCAAATTAGATCCATTAGCAAGAACTATTAGTATTCCAGTTCAGACTAAGAAATTCGAGTCTTCTATACAAGATAAGATATTCTTTAATGCACATCAATCTGTTGGTGTTGGAACCACTGCTGGTGGTGGTATTAGTGTTGAATATGTTGTTGGTGAGAGTAAATCTATCGTACCTATTCCTACAAGGCAGATTTATCTACCAAATCATCCATTCACTCATGGTCAAGAATTAAAGTTTGTTAAGAATGGCACTGCAACATCATTGCTAGTTGGTCCTGAGAGTGGTCCAAATGGTCTATTCAACATTCCAAATGTAACCACTGACATCTCAACAGTATATGTTGTCGATAAGGGACAGGATTATATTGGTATTACAACTATTAAATCTGGTATTGGTACTGTATCTGAAGGTTTGTTCTTCCATAGTAATGGTAGTGATGACTTTGAATATTATTTTGAATCTAAAAAACCACAAGTAATTGGTGATGTAGATTCTATCACCACAAAAGTATTCACTACTGTTGATGGTATCATCGCAGATACTCATGGTTTGGAAAACGGTGATAAAATTTCATTAAATGTTGTTCCTAGTACTATTGTTGGACTAGGAAGCACTGCACCTATATCATTATCATTTAATGAAGAACATCAGAAACTTCTAATAAACAAAACCGACTTTGCAGATTCTGACATCAACATTGTTGATTCTTCAATTTCTATCAATAACCATGGATATAGTACTGGTGATAGAGTTTTCTATACTGGAAATGCTGCAGGACTAATTCAAGGATCATATTACATTTACGAAATAAATTCCAATAAGTTTAGTTTTGGTCAGACTTTATCTGATGTAACTGCAGAACCAGCAAACTTGATTAATATTACATCTCAAGGATCTGGAACTCATAGTGTAGCATTAATCAACCCAAGACTAACTTCAACTAAAAATGGTTCTCTTGCTTTTGACTTAACCGATACTACATTACAGGGATATGAACTTAAGTTCTTCTATGATGAAGAATTCAAGAACGAATTTACTAGTACCAAAGATAATGATGTATTCAATGTAAGTGGTGTTGGTACTGCAGGTATTGGAACAGATGGAAGAGCATCTATTAAGTATAGTGGTTCATCTCCAACCAAGATTTACTATGGATTAGAAAAAGCAGGATATATTAGTACTGCAGATAATCTAGTACAAAACAATTCTCAAATTCAATTTGTTGAGAGTGCTTATAATGGTGACTATTCTATCTTTGGTATTACTACTAATACCTTTAATGTTTCTCCTAGAAACATGCCCGAACTTCTTTCTTATGTTGAAGATCAGTGCGAAACTATTGAATACTCCACAGAATCAACTGCAGTTTCTGGTGCAATCAAAGATCTAAGAATTATCTCTAAAGGTCAAAATTATAAGCAAGTTCCTAGATTTGAAGAAGTAGTCAGTGTAAATGGAAATAATGCTAACATTGTTGCACTTTCAACTTCTATTGGTAGAATTGATAGAGTAAGAATTGTTGATGTAGGATTTGAATATCCATCAGATAAAACTCTAAGTCCAGAAGCATTTGTTTCACCTACCGTTAGAATTGACGATGTAGATGTTATTAAAGAAATCAATGTCATTGATGGTGGTAGAGAATATCTATCTGCACCAGATCTAATTGTATATGATCCAGAGAAGAATGAAATCGTAGATGAGTCATCACTACTTGCTATTACACCTAACCAAGCGGTTTCTGAAGTTGAAATTATTGCACCTATTCAAGGTTTGAATTCGGTTAACCATAGAGTAATTGCAATTAATAACTCAAATGGTGTTGGTATTTCTTCCATGGAAGGCGGTGTTGGTATTGTTACTTGTAATCTAGAAACACCAATCAATGGATTTGCCATTCAACCTTTTGCAGTTGGTGATGAAATCTTTGTAGAGGGTATTGAACTTTATGGTGAAGATGGTCTTGGAATTGTAGGAAATACAAATCCTGGTGGTATAACCACTGGAACTGGTTTCAACTCTGAAAATTATAACTATCAATTCTTTAAAGTTACTGAATATACTCCATCAAATCCAGCTATTCTTAAGTTTAGTATTGCAGGACTAACTACTAACCCTGGTATTGCTAAGACTTTCCAGTCTGGTTACGCAACCATCGTTAATAAGAAAAATTATCCTCAGTTTAATGTTGTTCAGGAAAGAGGTTTATTCTTACTTAAAGAAAAACTATATGTACTGAAAGACACTGGTAAGTTTGAACTTACCGATTTAGAAGTTGTTAATAGTAGAGATGACTTCATTAAGATTGATGGTATCTTCCCAATAAGAGCAGGTGACAGAGTTAGAGGTGCTAATAGTAATGTTAGCGCAACAATTACTGATATTGTTGATAATCAAGCAAAATTCATTGTTGATTATGCAAGTCGCCAGGAAATTGGATGGGCAGATAATGTCGGTAAACTAAGTGAAGATTTCCAAGTTGTTCCCGATAACAACTACTTCCAGAATCTATCTTATTCTATCAAGAGTCCAATCACTTGGGATCAATTAGTAAATCCAGTTAACAGACTTGTACACCCAGCTGGTTTAAAGAACTTTGCTGATGTTGGTATTACATCATCCATTGATGCTGGATTTAGGAATGTACCAGAAACTGATCCTGTTATCGTAATCGATGTTATTGGTGATAAGAGAGTTGATACTATCAATAACTTTGACTTTGCTAGAGATTATGATGCTCGCCCAGATGTCAATCCAACGAAATCTAAGTTTGCTACTTTTGATAACATTAAGTTAACCGACTTTACTCTATGTAAGAGTAATAGAGTTCTAATACATGATGATATTAGCGGATCTTTTGCAAGTAAAGGTTTCCAAGATGTCTTTACTGAAATTGAAGAAGTTGAGAAGAACTACGCCAAGTATCTGGTTCAGATTGTAGATGCCGATACTTTAAATGTTCAAATATCTGAACTTGTAGTTCTAACTACAACCAATGATGCTATCTTAATTGATAGAACCAGTGATTTCTCTTCAATTGAGTTAGGTGAATTTGAAGCAACTTCTGACTCTTTCTCCAGAAAAGCACTTAACTTTAAACCAGTTGAAAAATACAATAGAGATCATGACATCAAAGTATTAAAAACCGACTATTCTTCAAATGCACTCATCAATGGTGAAAAGAATATTGGTAATGTCAAATTATTTGCTGCTAATGTAAAAGTTGCAATTGCACAAACCGATACTAATGATGATATAGTTGGATTTACTACAACTACTATTGCATCATTTAACGATACTGAATTCCGTGGTTTTGTTGCTGATGTTCTAGTACAGGATGATATCACTAGAAAGTTCAGTTATGCTGAAGTTACCGTAGACTTTGATGGTACTGATGTTTACTATGCAGAATCCTATGTTGACTCTTCAAATGAAGGTTATAGTGCATCTAGAGTTGGTGTTCTAACTGCACGATATGATTCAAATGCTGGTAAAGTATTCTTTGAATGTGAAAACCAGACAAAGAGAATTATCAATCTTAATTCCAATATAGTTGGATTAGCAAACACCTCTGTTGGTGTTGGTACTCATAGATTTGCAGTTCCTGGTCAACCAATTGGTGCAGAAAGAAGTGCTAGATTAGAATCTACAAACTTTAAGTCACCCAATGGTGATAAAGTTCTCATCAGTAGAATCGATAACACAAAAGATAGTTCAGTTAAATCAATCTTTAAAGTTAGTACTGCATCTGGTGAGTCTTCAATTCATCAGGCAATCTTCCTACAGAATGATGGTGCAGTAACTTCTATTCAGTATCCGTTTACTGGTAAAGATAGCACTGGTATTGGCACGGTCGGTTCTCAGATTGTTGGTGATTTTAGTGAATTATATTTCTACCCAGATATTGCAGTTACTGATGAGGTAGAAGTACAGGCATACAACACTATATTCAATACAATTCCAGACTTCTTCAATACTCCAGATCCAATTACTATTGGTCCTGCTGAAACAAGACTGTTCTTATCCGCTTATGATGGTGTAAATGGCACTAGAGCAAATAAGATCAACTTCCCAATTACCCATAAGGGAGATCCTGTTTATGGTAAGTTCTGGAATCCAAATGATACAAATCAAGTAAATTATGAAACTGGTGAGATCACCATACCCAATCACTTCTTTAATACAAATGAAGAACTTGTTTACACGCCTGGTTCTACATTCGTTGGTGTCGGTTCTACTGCAGTTTCTATTGGTTCTACTACTAATCACGCTGGTATTGTAACTGATATTATGCCTGAAAAGGTATATGTCAAAGTATTCAATGAGAACAAATTCTTCCTCTACAGTAGACCAGAATATATTAATACTGGAGTAGCAATTACTTTCACTGGAACAGGTGAGGGCAATGCTCATAAGTTTGATATGACCCAGAAACTAACCAAAACGGTTATTGGACTGGATGGTATTGTTCAGCAACCCATCACATTTACTTCAATCAAACATAGTATAAGAGATTCTATTGGAATTGGAGTTTCTCAGTTTGTTCTAAGTGGTATTAGTTCTGTTCAACCAAGAGATGTACTTAAGGTTGGTCCTGAGTACATGAAGATTGAACAGGTTGGATTCTCCAGTCTACCCCAAGGAACTATTAATGATTCTGATGATGTAGCTGCTGGTATATGCACCCTACCAGTGGTTAGAGTGAGAAGAGGATCTTTGGGTATCGCAGCAACAACACACCTTGCTGGTGCCGATGCTAGGGTGCATAGAGGATCCTTTAACATCGTTGATAGTACCGTATGGTTCCTAGATCCACCAAAGGGTAATTCAAGAGCCAGAAGAGATGATAGTAATCTCCCTTATGTCAAGGCAGAGTTCTCTGGAAGAACTTTCTTAAGACAGGATTATACTACCAATATGATATTTGATGATATTTCTGATACCTTCACTGGTGTTGGAAAGACTTATACAATGACTGTTGGTGGCGCTAATACCGAAAGCGGTGTTGCAATTGGTAACGGTATTGTATTCATCAATGGTGTATTCCAAACTCCACTAACTCTGAATAATGCAGGTAACAATTACGAACTAATAACCACACCCGCAGGTGGAAGTGGAATTTCAAGTGTTGTATTCACTGGTATTAGTTCTGAAAATGGACAACCAATGCAGTCTCAGTTTGATATTAACCAGAATCAACTACCAAGAGGTGGTCTGATTGTTTCTCTAGGATCAACTCCTGGATTGGGTTATGCACCTCTAGTTGGTGCAAATGTCAAAGCAAATCTTGAGGAAAATCCTTCCAATAAGTTTGCTGCTAATTCAATTACTAGCATTACAGGTATTCCAACTACTTCAAATGTTAAGTTAGGCATTCAAACTGCGGCATATGATTTTAGAACTGGTATTATCACAGTTACAACAAATGCTGTACATGGATTTGCTCTTCAGCAACCATCCACTGTTCAATTGGATAGATTAGAGTTCTCCTGCTCTTCAGAACATGCTGGTGTTACTACTACATTCTTCCAGGATCATGATAGAGCACTTCCAATTGTTGGAATTATTTCCGCAACCACCTTTGAAGTTAATGCGGGAGTTTGCACAATTAATCATGTCTATGAAGGTGGTGGAGATGTAATTCCATTCTTCAACGATCTAACTTTCGGTTCTGGTTATAGAGATCCAGTTGGTATTGGACTAACTGATATTGAATTTGAACATAAGTTCATTAAGTCCGTAGGAAATGCCATTACAATCAATGGATCTATAAATTATTCTCCAACAAAAGTTGATTACAGATCATCTACTGGTGAACTAATCGTAACTGTCAATGATAATCATACTATTGCTAAGGCAACTGAGCATACCGTTACTTTCTCAACTTATGATCCAGTTGCTGGTACTGCAACATTCACTGTAGGAAATCATGGTTTCTCCAACGGAGATTTTGTAAAAATCAAGGATAACAGCATCAGATATAAGTGTACTATGGATGCAGACATCCTTAACCCAGGTGGTGTTTCTGTTCATGCTTATCCTAGAGTTACTGATCCTATCAGTGGTAGATGGGTTCCTATTTCTAATGTTACTGCAAATGAATTTACAGTAACCGTTGGAACATCTCCATTGGTGTCATTCACTCCAACTAACGCATTCTATGACGAAAACACTGGAATGGTTGAGTTGCAAATTGGTCAGCACAACTTAAAACCAGGAACTAATATTAAACTTGCAAATGGTTCCATATTGTTTACTTCTGATAAGGATGACAATACTACCACAGAAGCATATCCTAGAGTTGGTGACCCTTCAAGAGACACTTCAATTCTAATTGAATCCGTAACTCCAACTACAATTGTAGTTAAACTAACAAATCCAGTACCAGTTGGTATTAACAAAATCAGATACACTTTTGCAAGTGCCTCTGCAGATTCAGTTTCTACTGGTGGTGACTATGCTCACTCATTCTTCACCGCAGATACTAATGGTTTACTAAGAGCAGTAGATACCGCTACTATTGCAACCAATTCACTGGTATTCACCTGTGATAGAGATGATCACGAATCTGAGCATCCATATCCTCGTTCCACTGATCCAGCTGCAGGTGTAACATTAGGTATTGAAGATACTTCATTCAACACCATTACCTTAAATGTTGGTACTGGTGGTGGCGGTGGTACTGGAGCAATCTTAGATGCCGAAGTCGGTACTAATAAGCATAGATTTGTAAGTGCTGATCCTAATTCTGTTTCTATCGATGGTGGTGGCAATCTCAGCCCAACTGATGCAACTTATGATCCAGCAACTGGAGAACTAGTTGTCACTGCAGCATCTCATGGTGTTGGTAGTGCAACAACTGTAACTCCAACTGCAGCAACTTATGTAAGAAACACTGGTAATTTAACCCTTACTGTAGCAAATCATGGTTTCCAAGTTGGAGATAAGATTCTAATTGAAGATAACAGTTTGGTATTTACCTGCACTAAGGACTTTAATCAAACTGAACATTCTTATCCAAGATCCACTGATTATGCAAGTGGTAAGTGGTTGACAATTGCTAATGCAACTACAAATACTTTCAGAGTTAATGTAAATCCATCACCATCTGCTGAACAGTATACTCATACATTTGTAAAGGCACAATATAATGGTTCTGTTCTTAAATCTAATGGTGCTGTTACTATTGCTGGTGGTTCTATGGTATTCACCTGTGCTCAGGATGCATATCAAACCCTACATCCATATCCAAGAACCACTGATCCAGCATATAACACTCTATTACCTGTAGGTAAGACTACAACGAATACTATTCGTTTAATGGTTGGTAAGTCACCCGCAGGAACTGGTGGAGCACTTGAATTTACTCTCAAGGGATATGGTGCTAGATTTGTGAACCCAGATATCACAACTCCTGAACCAAATTATGAAAATATGCCTATTGTAGGTATTTCTAGACTTGGTGTTGGTAAAACCACTGATACTGGAAGCAACTTACTCATGAATCTGGATGTAACTCAAGGATCAACTAATGTTGGTACTGGTAGAAGTTTCTTTGAAATATCTAAGTTCCAAATCGCAAGAGAAGGTCATTCTTTTGCAATCGGAGATAAGTTTACTCCTGTTGGTTTAGTAGTTGATAAGAGACTACAAAAACCACTTGATAGATTTGAATTAGAAGTTGTCAATACTTTCAACGACTTCTTCTCCGCTTGGCAGTTTGGTGAACTTGATTTTATTGATGATATTGCACAATTACAAACTGGATCTAGAAAGAGATTCCCACTATTCCGCAATGGACAACTTCTAAGTTTTGAAGTTGATGAAGAATCTCCACTAGGAGAAAGCATTGATTTGAATGCTGTTCTAGTAATCTTTGTAAATGGTGTTCTACAGACTCCAAACTATGCATATCAATTTGAAGGTGGCACCACATTCCAGTTTACTGAAGCTCCTTCAACAAAAGATAAGGTTGATGTATTCTTCTATAAAGGTACTGACGGTGTTGATGTTGAAATTGTTAACATCAATGAAACTATTAAAGTTGGTGATGATATTAGAATTAGAAGAAGTGATACTGAAACTAACACTCAAGAACAGATTACTGACAGAATAATTAAAGATATTAGAGGATCTGACCTGGTAGAAACTACCATGTATAGAGGTCCTGGTATCACTGAAACCATTTCAAGACCTGTTGACTGGACTAAACAGAAAGAAGATAGAATTATTAAGGGCGATCTAATCTCTAAAGCAAGAGAAGTTATCGAACCCCAAATCTATCCAACTGCTAAAGTTATTGGTGATATTAAAGTTGATACTGGTATTGGTCTAAATGGTGGTATTTTCGTTGATGATGCTGAAGCATTCTTCTATGAGGATCTTGCAAACCCAGCATTAGAATCTGAAGATCGTTATGGTGTAAATATCACTGCTGTTGATGCTATTCTATTCGCCCATTCTGAATTTGAACCAGCAGTAATTAGACCTGAAGTTAACTTCACAGGTCAAGTTGATAATTATGTGATTGATAATGCTGGAAATGGTTATGTCGGTGCAGCAGTTACCTTACACATTGGAGCACCAATTGGTGTTGGTATTGGAACCACCGTTAGAGATCAGTTTGCAGTTGCTGGTGTTTCTACCTTTGCTGCCGCAACAGCAAATATTGTTAATGGAAAAGTTGATAGTGTTACTATTGATAATGTTGGATTTGGATATACCAATACAAGTCTACCAGGTGTAACATTAACCAGAACACCAGTTAAGTATGAAAAACTACTATCTTACAACAATGTTGAAGGATATACTGGAATCATCACTGGTATTGGTACTGCAGTTGGATCTGCAGGTGCTGGATCACTTGCATTGAAGTTCTTCTATACTTCACTAAAATCCAATGCCAATAAACTACAAGTTGGTTATCCAATACTAATTAAAGATACTACTATCTCTGTTGGTGCTGGATTGACCAGTGTTGATGGTGCTGATAGCAATATTGTTGCCATTGGATCTACTTTCTTAGATAATATCTACAAAGTATCTTCCTTTGTTCAGGCAACTGACTTCCGCGCAGAAATTACTTGCGATATTCTTAGCAATACAGAAGAAGCAGTTGGTCTCGCATCTACTGGTTTCTATAATCCAACCAATATTGGATTAACAACTTCTCTAGGTACTATATCTTGGGGAAGAATATATAACGGTGAAAGAGATTCTAATCCAATCTCTATTGGAGTAACTGGACTAACTGTTGACGCTGGTTTATCAACTTTCCCAACAATTCAGAGAAGATACTTCCAAGGTCTCAACTCTGAGTTTGGATTGAGAAACAGTGGATCAATTAGAGTGGTTACTGGACTATAGTATTTCGTCTATAAATAAAGAAAAATTGTCAAAAGACTAAGTTAATAATCATGCCAGCAATTGTTACTGATCAGTTTAGGATCCTAAACGCAAATAATTTTGTAGAATCAGTAGAGTCTGATCAAAATTCTTACTATGTCTTTATTGGATTACCAAACCCAACTGGTTTACCAGAACCTAGTAGTTTAGTAGGGTATGGTAGATCTGAGGGGTGGAACGATACTGGAACTACTCCTTCACCTATTGATAGTTTCTCTGATATTGCCCATGTTGGTGATACCATGATGTATGGTAAGAGGATTGCCTCTGCCAACATTAGAAGAATCATTAAAAGAGTTGATTGGACCGCAGGTACAAAGTATGAAATGTATCGTGATGATTATTCAACCAAGAATACTAGTCCTATCAAAGATTCTAGTAGATTATATGGTGCAAATTACTATGTAATGAATTCTGACTTCAAAGTATATGTTTGCATTTCTAATGGTTCAACTGGAGATAATCCAACTGGTAATATTTCTCAAGATGAACCAACTTTCTCAGATTTAGAACCATCTAGAGCTGGTACTAGTGGTGATGGATATCTTTGGAAGTATTTGTATAGTGTATCTCCATCTGATATTATCAAGTTTGATTCTACTGAGTATATTACAGTTCCAAATGATTGGGCAACTACAAATGATGCTCAAATAAAGGCAATCAGAGAGAATGCAGATTCAACTGTAAACAACAATCAAATCAAGCATGTTTATATTGATAAACCAGGTGGTTTATATGCTGATGGATTAGGTCAAGAAGTTGACATCATAGGTGATGGAACTGGGGGTAAAGCTAGAGTTGATATTGTTGGTGGAAAGATCATCAATGTCATCGTTAGTTCTGGTGGACAAGGATATAGTTATGCAATGGTTGATCTTGGTGCATTACAAAATGCTCAGCACCCTGCACACTTGAGAGCAAAACTAGTTCCAATTATCCCACCTAGTTTGGGTCATGGTCATGATATCTACAAAGAATTGGGAACTGATAGAGTTCTAATTTATGCAAGATTTGACGATTCTACTAAAGACTTCCCCTCTGATACCAAATTTTCCCAAGTTGGTATTGTGAAGAATCCAACTAAAGTTGGTACTGCAATCACTTATGTAGATCCTACTTTCTCTTCCTTGGAAGCATTTATGTTCACAGAAGATTCTGTGGGATCCAACATCCCCAAAATTGGTGAGCGTATTACTCAGACATTAACCAGTGGCAGAATTGCTCAAGGTTATGTTGCTTCATATGATAAAGAAACTAAGGTGATGAAGTATTTTAGAGATCGTTCTCTAAACTACTCAACACCCAATAATGATCAAACTGATTATGCTGGCATTTCAACTGCTGGTAGAATCTATGCGTTTGAATCTAGTGGAAGTAGTATCAAAGGTGATCAATCCAGTTTTACTGCGACTATTAATACCAATTTCTCAGGTATTACTACAAATCCAACTGGAACTAAATTGATTAATTTGGGAATATCATTCTCTGGTGGGTTATCAAATAATGAGATAAATAAAGGATCAGGGGAAATTGTTTACATTGACAATAGACCCATTATTGCTCGTAATGAGCGCCAAAAAGAAGACGTTAAAATCATCCTGGAATTCTAAAAAATGCCACAAAAGACTAATTTAAATATAAGTCCTTATTACGATGATTTTGATAAGGCGGATAATTTTTATAAGGTTCTTTTTAAACCTGGGTTCCCTGTTCAAGCTAGAGAACTAACTGGTTTACAATCGATTCTTCAAAATCAAATAGAATCGTTCGGTAGTCATATTTTTAAAGAAGGATCCATGGTTATTCCAGGATCTGTTACTTATGATAGTACATATTTTTCCGCAAAGGTAAATCCAGATCATCTCGGCATTGATGTCACGATTTATCTTGATGCATTAATTAATAATAACAATGGTAAGGGAACCAAGATTGTTGGTCAAAGGTCCCAAATTGAAGCAACTATTAAAAATTATATCCTCCCACCAGATGAGGGTGTTGATGATATCACTATTTTCCTTAAGTATACTTCATCAGGAAAAGACGGTGAAAGCGTACAATTCCCTAATGATGAAATCATAGTTCTCAAAGAAAATGTTACCTATGGTAACACTACAATTAATGAGGGAGAAACTATATTAACACTTCTTGCACAAGAAGCAACTGCTATTGGTTCTGCAGTTGGTGTTGATAATGGTGTATATTTTATGAGAGGAACCTTTGTAGATGTCACTAAGGATTTGGTTGTCTTAGAACCATATTCCAATAAACCATCATACAGGGTTGGATTTGAAATTTCAGAAACTATTGTATCATCAAATGATGATCCAGATTTGAATGATAACGCTAGAGGTTTTACTAACTATGCAGCACCTGGTGCTGATAGATTTAAGATTTCAGTAAAACTCGCAAAGAGACCTCTTTCGGATTTTGAAGATACGAACTTTATTGAGCTAGTTCGTGTTAGAGATGGTGAGATTAAGAAATTACAGAATACTTCTGTCTATAGTGAAATTGACAAGTATCTTGCTAAGAGAACATATGAAGAATCTGGCAACTATGCTATCAACCCATTCAATGTTAGAGTTCAAAACTCATTAAACGATTTAATTGGATCTAACGGTTTATACACTGAAGATGAGAAGACGGATCAGGGAAATGATCCCAGTGAAGATCTTATGTGTATCAAACTCTCTCCAGGTAGAGCATATGTGAGAGGATTTGGTGTTGATATTACTGGAAATAAAGTTTTAGATGTTGAAAAACCAAGAGATACTAAAACTGTTGATAATAAGTCAGTCCCATTTAGAATGGGAAGTTTGCTCCAAGTAAACAATGTACAAGGAACTCCTTGGATCAACATTGGCGGAGTAAATGCAAATACAATTGATCTGTACAGTCAAAGAAAAGGTGGAGCTACTGGTAATCCAACCAATGGTCCTTCAGGATCTAAGATTGGTGAGGCGCGTGTATATTCATTTAGTGTAACTGACGCTTCTTATACTAACGAATCTACTATTTGGGATTTACATTTATATGATGTTCAACTATATCAAAATATAACAGTTAGTAAGTATAATAATATTTCTGCACCCATAGGAAGTCGTGTTAGAGGTCTAAGTAGTGGTGCAATTGGTTATATTGCATCAAATCCAAACCCAGATGAACTTGATATTACCCAGACTACTGGAACTTTCATTCAAGGTGAACGACTAATCTTTAACGAAGAGGAAAAATCCGAAAAAGCATCTGTAATATCAGTTCGTGTATATGATGTATCTTCAATCAAATCTGTTTATCAGAATTCTAATTCACTTAATTCAAGTTTGAATGCATTTAGTGCAGACTCTGTTCTGCATGACAGAGTTCTACCAAACTTCTCACTAACTGACATCATTAATGTCACCAATAATGGAGGAAATACTACTGCTACTTCACCTCGTAGAAGATTTTCTGGCGCTAGTGTTGGTTTAACTACTGATTCAATTATTGGATATACTGATAAAGCTGGTGGCACTTCATTAGAAACTTTCCATAGAGTTTCTGGTATTTCTGAAGATGGTGTTACTCTATCTGTAGTTGATGTACCTGGAGTTCAGGATGTCAACCTTGGTGATCTCCCATCTACAGGTGCTGAACTATCTGGTATCTTTAGAGTAAAAGTACCCAAGATTATTAATTATAATAATTCTGGTCTATACAGCTTACTACCAAAAACTAATGTAGCATCTGTTGATCTATCCAATTCCAATTTAGTTATCAACAAACAACTAACAGATAAAACTGTTTCTGCTACTGGTACTTTATCTTTTAGGACTGAAGAATTACTAGATGCTCAAGTTGGAGTTACTAGTGCTTTCTTTGAACCATTTGACGCTGAAAGATATTCAATTCACTATACTGATGGTACAATTGAACCACTAACTGCAGATAAAGTTATTATCACCAATGGTGGTAACGATATTGCATTCACTGGACTTGATGGTATAAACAAATCTTGTACTGTTAACTGCACTCTAAAGAAAGTTGGTCTCAAATCCAGATCAAAAGATTATGCTAGAAGTGTAAAAGTAGATGTAACTAGAACTGTTGGTGTCTCTACAAACTCTGGTCTATCTACTAGTAAGTATTATGGTTTGAGAATTGAAGATAAAGAGATTTCACTCAATGTACCAGATGTTGTTAAAGTTCGTGCAATTTATGAATCTAAAGACAATGGTGCAGTCACACTAGATCGTTTAACTTTTGTTTCTGGATTATCACTAGATGTAAATTCAGTTGTTGGTGAGAAAATTGTAGGTAAAAATAGTAGAGCAATTGGACAGATTGTCAATAGACTATCTGGTGGCACTGAAATTGAATTTGTTTATTTAAATGCAAACAGATTTGAAAAGGGAGAATCTGTTGAATTTAAAGAATCCAATATTAAAGCAAATCTGCAGAATATTACCACAGGTAATTTTACTGATAGAACAAATAACTATGATTTGGATAAGGGTCACAGAAAACAATATTGTGATTATTCCAGAATCATTAGAAAAGAAGGTTCTGCGGTCCCATCAAATAGACTTCTAGTTATTTTTGACCACTATGTAACTCAGAGTACAACCACTGGAGATGTATTCACTGTCAATTCATATACTAAGGAAAGATACACGAAAGATATTCCAAGAGTAGGTGGTTCAAGAGCGTCTGATATTATTGATTTCCGCCCAAGAGTGAAGGAATATGTTCCTGGTGCTCCTGGTGTAGATAAATCACCATTCCACTTCGATTCAAGAACATTTGAATCCGATAGTAGATATGTTGTTGCCCCAGGAGAATCTTCAGTCTTAGGTCTAAGTTTCTATCTACCTAGAATCGATAAACTTGTTATCAATAAGTTTGAACAAGCAAAACTAATCAAAGGTGTTTCTGCAGAAAATCCTGCTCCTCCAACTGAGATTGGTGATAGCATGGAGGTTGCTGAAATCACTCTTCCACCATATCTTTATGATCCAGTATTTGATCCAAATATTAGATTATATGACAATCGCCGCTATACAATGCGCGATATTGGAAAACTTGAAAAAAGAATTGACAATCTAGAAACATTTACTTCACTATCTTCTCTCGAATTAGATACTAAATCACTGCAAATTACTGATGCAGATGGATTAGATAGATTCAAAACTGGATTTGTTGCCAATGATTTCAAAGATAGGAAGTTCATTGATTTCAACCAAGCAGAAGGATCTAGATGTGATGTCGATGTAGTCAACAAAGAGTTAATTAGTGCTGTTGATTTTTGGTCAATCAAGGCAGATTTAGCATTTGATCCTTCAATTGATACTGAAACTGCAGATACTAATGCAAACCTAAAACTACTTGATGCAAATTGCCAAAAAACTGGTGACTTGATTACTCTTAAGTATAAAGAAGTTAAGAGTGAGCTCAAGAACTTACAAGCAACTAGGGTAGAAAATATTAACCCATTCAATGTTCTTGTTTTTGCTGGTAGTGTTGTTCTAGATCCACCAACTGATAACTGGGTAAGAACCATTTATCATAATGATTATAGAATAGAATCTAGTGGTGCAAAATGGGTTGAACGCTCTAATGTTATTTCTGATACGACTAATGTTGATGTTGATAGAGACAGATCTGAAAGAGAAGTTATCGCTGATCAAGATGTCTTTAGAGGAAATCATACTGACATAACCAGAACCAAAACGACTACAACTACCAGAAGAGTAGAAACTGAATTCACTAGTAATCTTAAAGGACCTACCAGAGAATTTGATTATGTAGAAAGTGTTAAGATAAGTGGTCAGACTGATCCATTCATGCGTTCTAGAAATGTTGCCTTTAGTGCAAATGGTCTAAAAGCAGCAACTAAGCACTATGCTTATCTTGATAGTGGTATCCCCGATCTCTTCCCCAAATTGATTGAAATCAATATGGTTTCTGGTACTTTTAGTAATAGAGAACCAATTCAAGTTCTTGATGCAACCACAGGTAGAAGAATCGCTAGAGCAAAACTACAAGCACCTGCTCATAAGTATCATGATACTAGTCCAGAAGCAGTTCCTATTGGACAAGCAAATGGTAGTGCTGAAAAGTATCAAGTAGATCCCTTTGATAGAGATAGACCAGCACCTTCATTTAACTATTCATCTACTTCTAAGTTGTTGAATATTGATATTATTGCTCTAGCAAATGATGAATCTTACTCTGGTTATGTAGTCAAGGGTGCAAAGATTGTTGGTGAGCAAAGTGGTGCTTGTGCAACGGTTTCTAATGTTGATCTAATATCAGATAACTGGGGAGATATCTTAGGTACTTTCTTCTTGAGAGATGCTAATCAAAATCCACAACCACCAGTTCTATTCTATGCTGGTACTAAGACTTTCAAAGTAACTGCAGCACCTGCAGGAACTAAAGTTCTTCCTGGTAGTACTGCACTTGCTTCCGATGCAACTGCTACTTACACTGCAACAGGTACTATTCTAGAACAAGAAACCAGCACTGTTGGAGTTAGAAATCCACCCCCACCAGCTGCAAGACCAAATGAAGTTACTACTAGTGTTTCAGTAAATGTTGAATCTAAGACTGAAAGAATTGAAGCACCTTATAGAGATCCTTTAGCACAATCTTTTAGAGTTGGTGAAACTGGTATGTTCCTGACATCAATTGATGTCTACTTTGGAACTAAAGATCCTAGTCAAAAGGTCTTTGTTGAAGTTAGAGATGTTGAACTAGGAACTCCAACTAACTTCCTAGTACAGGATTATGCACAAACTTTCTTAAATCCCGATGATATTGTAACCTCTGAAGATGCTTCTGTTGCAACAAATGTTAAATTCCCATCACCAATCTTCTTAGAAGGTGGAAAGGAATATGCAGTTGTATTCTTATGCCCAGCATCCGATTTATATGAGATGTGGTGTTCCACAATGGGTGAGAAAACTGTTCTAACTAAAAATCTACCTGATGCTGAGGCTGTCCTCCATACTAAGCAGTATACTGGTGGTTCACTATTTAAATCACAAAATGGTACGATCTGGACTGCTAGCCAGTACCAAGATTTAACATTCCAACTATATCAAGCAGAGTTTGAGAGGAGTGGTACTGTAACATTCTATAACAGCCCAGTTGAAGGTGGCAGTGAGAATGTCCAAAGACTTGCTGATAATCCAATTAGAACTCTTCCCAGAAAACTAAAAGTTAAGGTTTCTAACCTTTCTATTAGTGATGCACCTGTTGGAAGAAAAGTCAGTACTGGACACCCAGATGATCCTGAAGATGGAAGTGTAACTGGTATTGTAGAACAGGTTGCAGGATCTATTGATACTAATGAACAACCTAAGATTGTATCTGGTGGTACTGGATATCAATTTGCAAATGAAACTGCTTCTGGTGGAAACTTTGTTGCTACTGCTGTTCCTCTAAAATCAAGTAATGGTGATGGATCTGGAGCAACCGCAACTCTCACAAGAGATGCTTCAGGTAAAATTATTAATATCGGATCTATTACTACTGGTAGTAGATATGTAGTTGGTGATGAAATCATTATTGACAATTCAACTAATATCTTAAAAAGAGGTGCTGGTGCCAAATTTGCTGTGAATAGTATTTCAAGTACTTTGGATACTATCTACTTGACAGATGTTCAAGGTGCTACATTTAAGGCAGGACAACCAATTATTCATTATGGAGTAAATAATGATATAAGACAGACAGCAAGTGGTGCTGCAACTGTTGACATTACTGATTCTGAAGTTCTAGGTGATCTCTACACTGGTAATGTAATTGAAATTATTCAACCAAATCATGCACACCATGCACCAAATAACTTGGTTAGAATCAATAACATTAAACCAGATTCTGTAGCAACTCAAATTACTGGTGATCTCGCCGTTAGTGGAACTACTGTATCTGTGGCGAGTACTTCACCATTTGTAAATTTTGCAGGTGTTAGTACTGATCGCGGAGAAGCACTAATTGGAAGTGAAGTTGTTTCTTATATTGTTGGTTCTGGTACACTTTCCATCTCTGGCAGAGGACTAGAAGGAACATCCGCTTCTTCTCACTCCACTGGAGCAAATATTCAATCTTATCAATTAAATGGTTTCCCCTTGGCAGGTATTAACACTGTAACTGAGTTGCCAGTTAATACTACTCTAAGAAATGAATCAAATATTGATAATTACTTTATTGAGATTGATAGAGGAACTGGTCCAAGATCTGATAATGTTGCTGATAATCCTGCCTTACTTTGCTTCCAAAGCGAAAAAGCAGTAGGTGGAAATGAGGCACACATTTCACAAAATCATCAGTTTAGATCTTTATCTCCACAATTTAATGTCATCACACCAGGTTCTGGTACATTTGCATCTGCTTCAATCAGAACTATTAGTGGAACAAGTGCTGGTGGAAATGAAATTTCTTTCCAAGATCAAGGATTTGAACCAACTATTCTAAATGAAACGACCTTCTTCCCAACTCCAAGAATGGTTGCATCTGTTGATAATGAGGCACAGCGCCTTGATGGTATGCCTAAGAACAAGTCACTTGCATTGAAAGTTGACATGACTTCTACTGATAAGAATCTCTCACCTGTTCTTGATGTTAAGAATGCAACTTTTGTTATGGGTAGAAGTAAAATTAATGCACCTGTTGATAATTATGTTACTGATACTAGATCTACCAGAATTGATAATGATCCCCACGGATCTATCTTTGTCACAAATCAGGTAAATCTAAGTCAACCAGCAACTTCACTCAAAGTTTTACTTGGTGCAAATGTACAATCTGAAGCTGACTTTAGAGTTTATTACAGATTGTTCTCCTCAAGTTCTAGTGAAGTTTCTTCAACTTATAGATTATTCCCAGGTCATAAGAATCTACTAGATACTGATGGTGACGGATTTGGTGATCAGATCATTGATCCCGCAATGAACGATGGATCTGCAGATGCTCTTGTTAGTAAGAATGGTGCAGATGATTTCTCAGAATATCAATTCACTGTAGATAATTTAGAACCATTTGATGGATTTACTATCAAAGTTGTAATGTCATCTACTAATGAATGTGTTCCCGTTAGACTTAAGGACTTTAGAGCGATTTCACTAGCATGATACCAGTTAATGGACACAAAGACCTGTTTCGAGATCCAAAAACAGGTGCTATTTTAGATACCAATACTTCTGGATACTCAGCATATGTATCCAGAAGGAACAAAAAATTGGACGAAAGAGCCGAACTAGATGAAATGAGGAAAGATATCGATGAGATTAAATCTTTACTTCAACAGTTGGTTAATCACAAACTATAAATAATAGATAGATTCTTGAATTGCTTTTTATAAATGGCAGATATTAAGGTCAGAGTTGGGCAACAAAACGCAGTAAAAGTTATTTCATCGCTTGCTGGTGCTCAAGGTTTGTCCTTAGCCGAATTAAGCGATGTTAATGCATCGAATTTGCTCAATGGGATGGTTTTAGTTTACAATGCGGCAACCCAAAAATGGGATGCGACACTTACCCTCACGCCTGGCGCGACACAGAATTTAGACATTAACGGAGGAAATTTCTGAAATGGCAAGTATTATCAGGATTAAAAGATCCTCTGGTACTAACAAACCCGCCAGTCTAAACTGGGGTGAAATGGGTTATGTAACTGGCATTGGCAGTTACGGTGGTCTAAACCAGTATAAAGATAGAGTTTTCATCGGAGACGATGGTAGTAATGTGTTCCCTGTAGGCGGACACTACTATACCTCCATGATGGAGCACACACCAGGTGTAATTGCTGGTGTACAAAACAACAGAAATTCCGATAATGGTGTTGTTGCAGTTCTAGCACCAGCTGACAATACTGCTCTGGGACAGCAATCGCTCAAGATTGATCAGTGGAATGTAGATAATCTAAGATTAGATTCTAATACCATTTCATCAACTGATACCGATGGTGATATCATCTTAGATCCAGCTGGATCTGGGGAAGTTCTCATTCCCGACGATACTTTTCTAACCTTTGGTGATGATAAAGATGCTAAAATTGAGTATGATGAGAATGATACCAATAGGTTAATCTTCTCTGGCGCTCAGGTAATGTTCAACACTCCGTTGAACGTATCTACTGAATCAATCTTTGGCAAAATTAAGATTGAAGATAATATCATTTCATCTGTTAGTGGTAGTGGAAATAAGTTATTCATTGACCCATTCCCCGATGGTCTAAGCAATCAGGGTGATGTAATTATTAAAGGTAACCTTCAAGTTGACGGTACTACGACCTCAGTCAACTCAACGAATGTTACGGTAAATGATCCCATCTTTACGATTGGTGATGTTACCAGTGAAAGAACCGTCATGGCAGCGGTTGCTTCTGGTGTTAGCACAATTACTGTTGATTCTGTAGTTGGTATTAATACTGGTGATATTGTTAGTGGTAATTCTGCTCTACCAAATTCAGGATTAACCACTGTTACCAGCATGGATGTTGGTAGTAAGATTATTACTGTTGAGGGACAAACCACCGCAGGTATTGTCACCACATCAACCTTAACTATTACTCACGCCTACGACACCAATACTGATCGTGGTATTGCATTCAACTATAATGTTGGCATTGGTACTGACAATCAGAAGACTGGTTTCTTTGGTTATGTAGATACTGACTCTAATAACGCTAGCAACGCTCCTGCAGGTTCTTGGACCTATGTTCCCGATGGAAGTGTAGCAAGTAGTACTATAACTGGAACCAGAGGTTTCTTAGATATCAAAGGTATCTACTATCAGACTGCTGATTACGAACCTCATGGTGCTGTTTATTTTGATGAGCAAGGTTTACAGACTTCTACCAATAATCCAGCAGCTCCAGTAATCTCTTCCAAGCAGGTTCTAACTGCTATTACTAAAAATACTCTCTCACTACCTAGTTCTGTCACTCTAACCACTGGTGATATTGTAAGACAGGATACTAGCGGTGCTTATGGTGTTGTCGAATCTCCTGTTTCTGGAACCGTTATTCCTCTAATCGGTGTTGAAGGTACATTTACTAATACCTACAACATCAGAAAAGAAGGTGATAATGGTGCCATTGCAGATCTTGGCGTGATCCCCTCTACAATTTCTGTGATATATACTAATAAGCCTCATTGGACTTCAACTCTAGACGGCGGAACTTTCTGATCTTAAAACAATGCAACAAAATAATGGTGATGTTGATGTAAATGTCCTGATTAGTTTATACAATAATAAACTAGCGGCGGCATTAAATCAAAATGTTCTTTATGAAGCGAAACTGACTACATTAAGGCAAGATTTTGAAGAAGAAAAAATGAATCTTCAACAAGAAATTGCCAATTTGCAAGAGGAAGTTGAATCTTTAAGAAAGACAAAGAAAACTAGCACCCAATAAAGATGGCAAAACCAGCGAGTAGACAACAACTTATTGATTATTGCTTAAGGAAGCTGGGTGCTCCTGTTTTAGAAATCAATGTTGATGAAGATCAAATTGATGATCTAGTGGATGATGCTATCCAATTATTTAATGAACGCCACTTTGATGGTGTTGAGAGAATGTACCTCAAGTATAAGATTACTCAAGAGGATATTGATAGAGGAGCAGCGAAAGGAACTGATGGTGTAGGTATTGTAACTACTACTGCAACTGCGACTTCTGTTCCAGGTATTGGAACAACAATAACAAATAATTGGTATGAAAGTTCAAACTTTTTACAAGTACCAGATTCTGTAATTGGTATTGAGAAAATTTTTAAGTTTGATACGAGTTCTATCTCTGGTGGAATGTTTAGTATCAAATATCAGTTGTTCTTAAACGACTTATATTACTTCAATTCAGTTGAATTACTTCAGTATTCAATGGTCAAGACATATCTTGAGGATATTGATCACTTATTGACTACTGATAAGCAAGTTAGATTCAACAAAAAGCAAGATAGATTGTACATGGATATTGACTGGGGATCCCAGCAAGTAGGTGATTTTATTGTCTTGGATTGTTATAGAGCATTAGATCCAACGGCATTTACCCAAGTATATAATGATCCATTTATCAAGAAATATTTGACATCATTGATTAAAAAACAGTGGGGTTCCAACTTGATCAAGTTCCGTGGTGTTAAGTTACCTGGAGGTCTTGAATTAAATGGTAGAGAAATTTATGATGATGCTGTAAGAGAGTTGGATGCTTTAGAGCAGAAGATGGCATCCGAATACGAATTACCACCCTACGATTTTATTGGTTGATAAATTATGGCACTCAATCCATTTTTCTTACAGGGTACTAGATCTGAACAGAGATTGGTTCAGGATTTGATAAATGAGCACCTAAGCATTCATGGTGTCGAAGTAACATATATTCCTAGAAAATTTGTAAATAAGAAAACTATCATAGAGGAAGTTCAATCTTCTAAATTTGATGATAACTTTGCTATTGAAGCATATCTCAACACATATGAGGGATATAGTGGTCAAGGTGACATCATGTCTAAGTTTGGTATTAGTTTAAGAGATGAAGTAACTCTTACTGTTTCAAAAGAAAGATTTGAAGATTTTATTGCGCCATTTATGGCAGGTTTAGATGATGGAACTGAAAATAGTATTATGCCAACTGCAACCCGCCCTAGAGAGGGTGATTTGGTATATTTCCCACTAGGACAAAGATTATTTGAAATTAAATTTGTAGAGCATGAAGACCCATTTTATCAATTAGGTAAAAATTATGTTTATCAATTAAAGTGTGAACTCTTTGAATATGAAGATGAAGTCATTGATACTACTATCCATGAAATTGATACTCAAGTACAAGATGAAGGATATATTAGTACATTGCAACTAGTTGGAGTTGGAAGAACTGCAACAGCAACAGCAGCTCTTGGTGTTGGTTATGTTAACGAAATATTCTTGAATAATGATGGATATAATTATACTTCAGCACCCGATATTACTTTTACAGACTCTCCCGCAAATGATCCTGCTAGAGCAGTTGGTATTATAACGACAGTAGGAAATATAACATCTCTCAAAGAAATATTACTAATAAACGCTGGTTCTGGATATACAGTTGCTCCAACTATGACAATCTCTGGTGGAGGTGGTATCGGTGCTGCTGCAACTTGTTCCATTGAAACTGTTTTCACTGGTGTAGTGAGGATCAATGTTACTGATGGTGGTGTTGGATATTCTACTGTTCCTACAATTCAAGTTGGTCAACCAGGCGCAGGAACGACTGCAGTTGGTATTGCTTCTGTTGGAAGAGCGGGTTCTGATGATGTTGTCAAGGCAGTATATGTTAAGAATCCAGGAAGAGGATATAGTTCCACTCCAGTAGTAACAATTGCAGATCCACCAGGATTATCAGGAATTGGAACATTCTTGTTCAATGAGGTTATTGAAGGTGAGAGATCTTTTGCACAAGCAAGAGTTAAGAATTGGGATGAAGATACTAACATTCTTCAGATTTCAAATGTAGGTATTGGCTCTACTGTTGCTGGATTCTTCCCAGGTGAACATATTGTAGGTAAGACTTCTGGCGCTAGATACTCTATTCAAGAATATGATTCTGAAGATAGAGAAGATAAATATAATGATAGTGACATATTTGAGTCCCAAGCGGACCTAATTCTAGATTTCACTGAATCAAATCCTTTTGGCAATTACTGATGTTAGGACAATACTATTATCACCAAATCATAAGAAAGACCGTTATTGCTTTCGGTACTCTCTTTAATGATATTCATGTCCGCCATCAAGATGCGACTGGAAAAGATATTAGTGATATCAAAGTCCCCATTTCATATGGACCTAAACAAAAATTTCTTGCAAGACTTGAGCAACAAGCAGAATTAAATAAAGCAATTGCTATTACTCTACCAAGAATGTCATTTGAAATGAATAACATTCAATATGATTCTGCAAGAAAATCTGGCATTTCTCAAACCTTTAAGGCGCTTGATGATAAAAAACTTAAAAAAGTTTTCATGCCAGTACCATATAATTTAGGTTTTGAGTTAAATATCCTAACTAAACTACAGGATGACTCCTTACAAATTCTGGAGCAAGTTTTACCATTTTTCCAACCTGGATTTACATTGACTATTGATTTAGTTGATGAGATTGGTGAAAAAAGAGATGTTCCTATGGTTTTGGATAGTATTACTTTCCAAGATGATTATGAAGGAAATTTTGAAACAAGAAGAGCGTTAATCTACACTCTAAACTTTACAGCAAAGACTTACATGTTCGGTCCTATCGCAGATAGCACTGACGGTCTCATCCGTAAGGTTCAAGTTGATTACTATAGCGATACTAATGTTAAGACCGCTAAGCGTATGCAGCGTTACACTGTAGAAGCAACGGCGAAAAAAGATTACAATGAAGATGATGTAATCGATCAGTATGATAATCCATTGATCCCAGCAGGTGATGATTTTGGATTTACTGAGGAAAGAACATTCTTTGGCGATTCTAAAGATTACAGCCCAACTAGAAAAGAGGATATTTGATGGCAAATAAATCTGGCGACAACTCACTAAGAGACTGGTTTGGTAAGAGTAAATCATCTGATGGAACTCCAGGATGGGTTCAATTAGGTGGAAAGTATGCAGGAAAACCATGTGCTAAGCAACCTGGTCAGAAGACCAAACCTAAGTGTGGTTCCAGCAAGATGAAGAGGAATCTAAATAAAAAAGAAGAGCAGAAAGCGTTTAGACGCAAAAATGCTAAGGATCCAAATCCAAATCGTAAAGGGAAAGCAATCAACGTGGCGACTGAAGAAACTACAACATCTCTCTTTAGAAGACTCTTAGATGAGAAGAAAAAGTGTTGGAAGGGTTATAAGAAAGTAGGAACCCAAAAATTATTTGGCAAAACTTATAATAGATGCGTAAAAGCAGAAGAAGTTGCCCAGGAAGGTCTAGTTACTGGTGCCCTTGCTGCAGGTGCTGCTATTGGTGGAGCTGCATATCTTATCAATAAAGCAAAGAAGGCAGCAGAAACTCAAAACGATAAAGCGATTGGTAAACCAACAATTCAAGGTGTAACCTCTGGAATTAGAAAGAGGAATGAAAGAATTAAAGAATTGATGAATCAAGATTATGAGATGGAAGGTGGAGATCTTCAAGAAGCACCTCCAAAAGGAGTTCGACATGCGGATGATCCTAACCCACCTGGACAGTATCAAATAGGTGACTATATTGATAACTCAGCTGCTGTAAAGAAACAGCAGAAAAGAAGAATGGGCACCTTGAATAGAATTATCAAGGGTCCTCCAAAGGACTGGGATTTCAGTCAACAGAATGTTGACAGAAGAATGATGACTGGCGAATCTTCAGACCTCTTTGATATCGTCAAAGGTCATTTGATGAATGAGCACAATTTGTCCGAAGATGTTGCACTGCATCTTATGACCATTCTTGATGAAGAAATCAAAGTAGATATCTTAGAATATAATGCAGAAATGAGGGCAGATGCTGCTCCAAAAGGCACAACTGTAAAAATGACTGCTACTGGTAAAGAACCAGTTGGCGATAA
>CEOI01044005.1_pt1 | contig 41553 bp, 45 predicted proteins | sample 530351 | NCBI WGS metagenome assembly CEOI01 (sample SAMEA2619962, study PRJEB7988) | marine metagenome | biome: marine biome (ENVO:00000447); feature: deep chlorophyll maximum layer (ENVO:xxxxxxxx); material: "saline water (ENVO:00002010), including plankton (ENVO:xxxxxxxx)" | depth 17 m | reverse complement strand
TAACATGCTAACCATAAAGGCGTCCCTATCTTTCGCGTTCAACTCACCTTTACTATTGTATCCTCTAAAATCATAAGAACCTATTTTCTTCATTTTCTCGTTTACTCCAGCCGCGCTAAACTTAATAGTTGGTTCTACTTGCATTTTTTTAGCTATTTCAGCTATTTGATTAGGTGATTTACCCGCTTTTCTTGCTGCAGATGGAGATACATCTTTCCCTAGTTGATCAGTGATACCCTCGGCAAAGGCTGTTTTTCTATTACCTCGTAAACCACTTCTAACTTCTTTACCAGTTTTCTTACTTGTTATTTTTAATGGTGGTAATAAAAAATCTATAAGTTCTTGAGGTTTAAAATCTTTAAACTCATACAAGTTAACACCTTGCTTAGTATTCTCTACATATACTTTGTCATTGTCTAAAGCTTTATCTATATCAGCTTGCTTAGTTAACCTACGTGGAGGCTTAGTAAATATTCTATCTTCAGGTTTAACTTGACTTTCTAATCTAACAAACCATTGTGGTGGTAAAAGATCTTTCATTACAGGCGCCATCTTCTTCACTGTAAACTCATACATCTTATTATTACCTAAAGCTTTCTTAACTTTGTCAGTCATTTTACCTCTAAATATATCTGTAACTACAGCCTTAAATTCTTTTTCAGAAATAGGTGGTAATTCACTTTCGTATATTTCTAAGGCAGCAGCCATGAAATCGTCTTTAAGTTCTTGATTTATTACTTCAGGAAATGCTTTTGGAATTTTAGATTTAGGAGTTACCCTAGATTTTTTATCTTCAGGTTTAGATTTAGGTGAATCATCAGCGGCTATTTGCTTAGCTTCTTCATCGTCTATTCTAGATTCTTGTTTTTTCTTTTCTGCTTCTATAGCTAGTTTCTTTCTAGCGTCCATTGATGCAAACCTAGTGTCTGCAAATATTCTTTCACCAAAACCTTCAGGACCAACAACACTTCCATCTGCTCTAGTTTCTTCAGGGTTAAAGTTAAATAATCTAAACAATGTATTTTCTATCATTTGATCACCTTCTTCTGGGCTAACTTGTTTAGATCTTATATAGTTGTTTATAGCTCCACCTGGTTTATTTAAAGAATCTATTACAGCTTTAGCTTTCCTTTCATCTCTTATAAACTCATCATACTTAGCTTTAGTGTTTATGTCTTTAGGTAATAAGTTGTTTATAGCTTCTAGCAAAGTAACATCAGAAGATTTAATATCGCTAGCAGCTGCGGCAACTGGTTGATCTGCTGTTTCTGCTTGTTGGTTTATATCTACTACAGGAGTTTGTGATTCTACAAGCTCAGTTAATCTTTCAGTATAAGTACCTATATTAATTTCACCTTTGTTTAGTGCAGCTGCCATGCCTATAAAATACTGCACAACATCATTTTGCCCTCTAAATGGTATAGTGTAATCTCCATCACTAGCCTCGTGCAAACCTTTATTTAACAACGTTGCAAATATAGCTGGAAAATTACCTTTAGTTAAGTCATCAGCTTTTATTTTAGGATTAGGTCCACCTGTTGCTTCAATAAAAGAAGCTATTACTTCTGTATAATCCCAAGATCCATCTTCATTCTTTAAATTACTATTCTCTGCTTGTATAACTTCCCAAACCCTTGGATCTAAATCTTCCATATAAGCGAGCAACTGCTCACCAAAACCAGTAAACTTTTCAGGATTTTCCATCATTAGTTTTGCAGAAGGAGTATGACTAGTTTCGTGTCCACCAGTATTAAACATAGAGTTATGAGCCATATTAGGAATATAAGCTACTTCAACGTTGTTTCCTTCAGGATTAACTATAGTAAAACCATTTTTAGTTTTATTTTTTATTCCATTAATTGTAGCTTTTTTATCTGTCTCGTTTAAATCTGAATTATTAATTATTGTTTCAACATCTTCAAAACTTTCAACAATCATTAAGTTTGGATTAGCTCTTTTATCTATATTAGCTTGCTCTAAAGCTAGCTCTGTATTATATATTTCAACCGCCTTGTCTTGTATTTCTTGAGCTGTTGGGTTGTGTTTTAATCCTTTGTCTTGTAAAATAGCTTCTTCAGCTTTTCTGTCTAATTCTTCTAGTTTAGCTTTGTTTTTCTTATTAAAAAATCCAGAACCTTGAAGCGAGTAATAAGGATTACTCCAGTACTTAGTAGAAAGATATTTATTTTTAGATTGGTTTAAACCAGAGTACATGTCGTTAAGCAGCTTCAGTTTTGATTCTTTAAGAGAAGGCGCTATATTTTTATCATTAACTAAAGTCAATGCTTCAGCTTTTATTAAAGACATTTTTTTCATCATAGCAGTATAGTTGTTTACACCAACGCTATTTACAGTACTATTTAAACCTACATTTTTAAATTGATAATCAAAGTTATTCCAAGACTCAGCTAAATCTATTTCTAAAGAAGCTATAGCTTCATTATTTAAAGCTATTTGTTGGTTTATATTTTGAACTTTTAAACTAACAGTAGGGTTAAAAGGCTTACCTAGATTAGATGTTAACATACCCTGCATTTGTCTAGTGAGATAACCGCTCTTATCTTTTAATTGTTTTAATTCATATGTCTGTTCATCTATCGTGTTTCTTATATCTGCAGCTATAAAATCTTTAGTAGCCAAACCATAATATACAGGACTAGCCACAGCAATAGGACCTGACATTAATAAACTAGTAGCAGTAACCTCACCTAACCCCTCAGTGTAAGGATTACCATCCATTATGTTATTAAATATTTGATTTATATTTTCACCACCAACGTCTAATGCTAAATCTTTTATTAAAGGTGAGGCTTGTTGTCTAAAATATTGTCTTCTACTAGTAACCCAAACGTCATCAGCAAATTTGCCTGCACCTTTAGCCAAACCAAAACCTTTTTGTATTATTCTAAATTGACCAAGAGATCCTAATGTACCTTCACTTATACCGGACAGCAAACTTCTCCACATAATTCCACCTTCATTCATTGTTAGATTTCCCTTTGCTATTTGTGATCTATAGTTAAGATCTCTATCACCAGTAGCAGATAATCCGAGCAACGTTAATGGTATATAAGCTGAACCACCACTAATAGCCATAGTTGTAAATTGCCAAGCTTGAGTTCCAGCCATGTTGAAAAACCAACTAGAAAAATCTCCAAAAGAATTAATTGTTTCAAAGTTTGGTAAATTGTAGGTATTCATGTGGTTTTCTTTATAAGTTTTCCAACCTAACATTACTTCTGTTATAGGATCTTCTTTTATAATACCACCAGCTTTTAAAGCTGAATTTGCCCAACCATACGGGGTTAAATATTTATAACCACCATATAGTATATTACCTATAAAATCAGCCCCACCAAGCAAAAAGTTTTCTACGTTCATATCAAAGTCACTGTAGTTTAACTTATAAGCTTCCCATCTTTCATTGTCTGACGGCATTTCTTCTAGTAAAGAATCAAACTCAATAATGTTACTTTTAGCTCTTTGACTTAACCATATAGCTTGGTTCATTTGAATCTGCGCTTGATCTGCTATTCTTTTAGGTATAAGTTTTTTAACAAACTCTCCATCAGCTCCTTTGTAATTTGTTGTTATTTCTACAATTTCCCCATCTGCACCAAATAAGTCTACATCAATGTCGTAAGAAGGATCGTTCATTATAGCTTGTAAAGTTTCAACAGAATATAAGTTTTGATCCTTGTACTCTTGTGTTATCTTTTTATTTTCAATGTTTAATGCTGCTAGTTTATTTTTTTGTTGTTGAGAAATTTTTAACTGACCTAACATTAATTTTCCTTGTACTTGTCTTTCTTCTGTTTCCCATCTATCTATTTCTATAAAATTTTCAACAGCTTCTTTTCTCGCATCAAACATTTGTTCTGGAACTAGAAAATCAGTGACAGCTAAAGTAGCTATGTGTTGAGTAAAATTTTTACCATTATTATTTTTACTCCACTCCTCTGTGTCAAATATCTTTTTTGTTCCATCTTTAGCAGTATAAGAAAATAAAGCCTCTTCGTTTTTTAAAGAATACGCTTTTATTCTTTCGTAGTTTTCTAAACCGGCAAGCTCGTCGTTTACCTCAGCTGCAACTATACTATAGCCTTTTCCTCTAGTCAAGTATTTACCGCCTCCTTCAATGTCGTCTCCAAAATCTGTAACTTTAGCATTTTGTCTATATATAGGTAGACTAGACGTATTAACATTACCACCAACTCCGCCAATAGAATTAGATTCTAAGAACGCGTTAAATGCTGCGTTTAAAGCTTCTGCATTTTTGTCATTAACATTGTCTTTGTATACTACGCCGTTGACAACATTTCTATTTTTATAGCTTACAAAGTCTTGATAATCACCTTCAGTTGGTATTCCTCTATCCTCATATACACGATCAGCATCTTGCACAGGAGAAAAGTGAAACATGTTAACACTGACTGGAGTTGCTTGAACTTCTCCAAGTGTATTACCGTCAGCTGCAAATAATTGACCTACAGTATTAGCAACATATTTAGTGTTTTCAAATGAAGGGTTCATGTAAGCATTTATCATTCCTTCTCTTTTCCACTCTACATTTAATCCTCCTTCGTTAGAATCTTTTTCGTTAAGTTTTCTTATATAGTCATTAATTTCCTCATCTTTCTGTAGCATATAAGTAATGTCTTCAGCGTTTGTATTTAAAGACAACCAATTTGCTAAATCACCCTCTTGTTTAGCTATCTCTTTATCAGTCCATTCACCCCACCCAAACAGCTTAGGCATTTTATATCCAAATGAAATTGTTATTTGGCGATTAGGATCTGAGCGATCTAATCTAGTATTGGTCATAGTAACTCTATTGTAACCATTATTAAGAAACTCTATATGTGGCGGTAAAATTTCTTTTAAAGCTGCTATACCTTGAGTAGGCTTTTGTCCAGATATAATAGGTTCGTATAAACTAACAAAACCTTCTTCATCTCTAGATGAAAAATATCTTCTTCTATTATCTATATTACTGTAATCAGCTAATCTTTCATTTTTTCGCTTTATCGCATCTTTAACATCCTGTTTACTAGTTTCAACAACGAATTCATCGAGAAAAACCATGGTTTCGTCATCTTTGTTTACGTACTTTTTATCAGACCTAAGCCAATAACCTGCTCCTTGTGCTGTGCCATCTGTGTTCCATTTTTCTATATACTCTTCAACGCTGTTGAATTTAGGTAAAGAGTATATACTATTTAGGTATTCCTTTCTTAATGCTCTTTCAGACTGTTCATTTACATTATCTCCACCATGAAGTTTAGCGTATGTATCAGGATTTTTAAATTCTTTATATGTATACCTAGGTCCATCTACGTATATATCTCTTATATCATTATAATTATATACACCTTTTAGTTTACCATTTTTATCATAGTGATAATACAATGTGTTTTCTAAATTTAAGGCATGTGCTTCTGACTCAGCTTTCTTTTTTAAAAACAGTTCTTGATGAATTTTATTTTCTACAGTAATCAGCTTGTTATACTCTGTAACTAAAAAATCAATATCTTCTTGGGTTTTTAATAATTCCTCTTTCTTTTCAACATGTCTGGCCATTATTTCGTTATAAACATCCAAACTTAACTGATCGCCTAACCATTGAGTTTCGCCCTTATCATTGGTTCCTATAAAATTATCTATACCCTCTGGAAACTCTACATTTAATTCTGATTCAAGGTCAGCTGCCGCTTTGTCTGTTAGAGATTGTAAGTAGTCATTTATAGGATTTGTTTTATCAGTCTTTTTTATTTTTCTTAAGTTGATATTATATTTATCTTCAAAAGCTTTAAGTATTTCTTTACTCGTTGTATATGTAGTTGGATCACCGGGCTCTTGATCATTTGCACCATCTAATGGATCAATCTCTATGTTTTCTACATCTGGATCTTCTTCTATTTTGTTTTTTGCTTCTTCTTCTTTTATTTTAGCTTGAGCTGCGGCTTCTTCTTCTTGTTTCTTTTTAAGTTGCTCTGCTTTTTTCTTTTCTATTAACTCGGCTTCTTCTCTTTTCTTTTTTTCTTCTTCTGTCTCTATTAAAGTAAAATCATTAGGAACCTCAACTTTGTCTTCTATTAAAGTAAAGTCGGTTGGTATTTGTAACTCTTCGTATCCAGCCATTATATTTTATTAAGGGTTTTTCTTAAATTTTCTACCATCAGACAACACTATAATTTGTCCTGGTTTAGCACTTTTAATCAACTCTAAATCTTCGTCAAAGTTATTAGACGTTATAATTCTTTCGCTTAATCTAGACGCGCCTCTGTCATCTTCTAACACTGTATTACCTTGATCGTCGTAACCAGGTTTAGGTGATCCGTCCTCGTTGAATTTTTCCATTTGACTTACTCTTACTAAATCTATAGCATTTTCTTCTATTGTTCTTTCTACTAAATAGTCAACCATAGGTTTATAAAAGGTCGTGTAATATTCACCATAAGCAGCTGATCCTCTTGGAGGTGGTGTTAAAGGGTATTCTTTATCTCCTGTGGTGCTAGTAGGCATCATGTCTTCCCATATACTTTCACCATCTTGAAATATAAGTTGTTCATACATACCTCCAGTAAGAACAGTTTCACCGTCAACAACGTAATCCTTACCTCCAATCTTTACAGGTATACCACTTAAAGCAGATTTTAATTCTAGTTCTTTTTCAGCTGTTAAAGTTCTAGTTGCTGTAGCAAGATCTATACCTTTTTCCTCTAGTTCTTTTTTTGTTTCTTCTTCTATAATAGTAAACACATCATTATAAGCTGTACCTCTTTTGTTTTTCATAAAAGAATCATAAGCGTTTGTAAGATCAGGTGATATGTCTTGAACGAGTTTTATGTATGGATTATCTTTGTTTGTTAAAGCTTTACCAAACTCAGCCATATTTAATACTGGGTGTGCCCCATATTTTTTATACATTTCAGTACCTGGTTTATATGTAATGCTGTGATCTTCTAAGATAATATTAGTACCATCATGAGTTATTAATATATCATCTGCTAATGAACCACCTCTTCTAACTTTATCTATTATATTTAACTGAGGAGCCCAAGCGCCTGTTACACTTAGTGTGTTAGCTGCACCTGCTCCCTTCTGCCTGTACACCTTCATAGCATCGTCAATTATCTTTGATGTAGCCATGATGTTTGCTATACCATCTTCATATTGATCTACCATTTGTTCTATTCTAGCTAAGTCTCTTCTAGCAAGTTCAGGGTTTGTGTGCTCTCCTTTGTCTAAAGCAGATTGTATTTCATTAAAATTACTTATTAGCTCTGAGAAAAAGTACTGGCTTTTATCGTTGAAGTCATCATATGGAGTTCCAAATTGAGCTACTTGGTTATTCAATTTATTACTTCTTTCAATCGAAGCAACTGAAAAAGCATCTAATCCTAGTTTTCTTTGAAGTAAACTACCAACAACCTGTTCTCCAGCTGAAAAAAGTGTTTGTAGGTTTCTAGCAGTATTAGCTCTTCTCTGTTGTTCTTTTTGACTATCTCTTTCTTGTTGCTGTGCTTGAACATTAGAAGGTCTATATACCTGAAATTGTGTGTTTGGTTTTTCGTAACTCATCTCGTAAATTTAATCATCTCCGCCTGTATAGGCGTTATCCATTTGCATTTGCATCAAAAGTGATGTAGCAGCTGTTTCGTTTGCTCTAGCAGCATCTAATTGATTAGAAGTTCTATTTATGTCAGCCATTTGTCTTGATTCAGTTATACTAAACTTAAATTTTTCTCCTTCAGCTTTTATTCTTTGTACAGCGTCTGCACCTTGCGCAGCAGCTCTAGCGTTAGAAACTTCTTGCTTTTCTATATTTGCTGCAATACCTTTCTTACTTCTTAATGCAGCTTGTGCCAACGCTGTAGCACCACCAGCACTTTGACCTGTCGCGGCCATAGTATCCAGCGTGTTAGCTAAAGCTATGTCAGCTTCCTCTGCTTGCATCTCAGAAGCTTTTGTAGCAACTGGCAAATTATTAAATTGATTAGTTATGTTTTCATAAGGATTAATAGCAGCCTGTCTGTTTTTAACTAAATAATTTAACTGTTGTTCTTTTATATTAGCGCGTTGTGAGAACTTGGTTTGAGCATCTCTAACAAGATCCATTTTACCCTCCATCTGTTCGTTATATGCGTCTTCTGATTTGCCTCCCATGTTATATACTTTTTATTAATTGATCGTAATCAGTATCACCAACTTTAAAGCCGATGTCTACTAAAGTGTTATTAAACTTTTTATTATTTCCCCAAAAAAATAGAAACTTACCACCATCTTTTTTCCACTCTTCTTCGCACGTTTTTATTAACTCTTGTAATACTTTATTTCTATTTTCTTCTCTATAGTTTTTATCCGATACAACCCATTGTATAGCGGCTGTACTTGAATTAGTTTTAAACATAAATATAGCAGAAATAGGTTTGTTTTCAATTTCTGCAATAAAACCTGTTTCAGGTAATATCTCACGAGGCACGGTTTTACCTTGCCAATCAATCCACCATTTATCTATGTTTATAAAATCTTTTTCATTTACTTTTCTTATATTTAATTTCATTATATTTAATTATTGAAATCCATTGGACTGAACAAATTCAGTTCCTGTTGACCAAAGTTCTTTTGGGCCACCTGGATCAGTTGTGGCATCTGTTTTTATTTTAACTGTAGCAAAGTATCCTTTTATACCTGTCATGTCTGCACCAAACCTAATTTCACCAGGCCTAGGCGTGGAATTAGAAACTAAATTAGCTACATATTTATTTTCTTTTCTGTTAAAACCTGCTCTTGTAGGTTGTCCTGTTACTGGATCAGAATATAAACCTTCATAATAACTTTTTATAGATTTAATACTGTCTTTAAATTCAACCCAATTTGGATCTATAGAGTCAAATCCTTCATTTCCAGATTTAAAAGCTTCAACTTCCCAACCACTGCTACCTTCATAACTTATAGTTTTAAAATTTTTAACTGTAGAAGGAGCTTGGTTGAAAACAAAAGTTATATCTGAACCATAATCTACACTATAAAATCTTGATCTAAACGTTGAAGCAGGCACAGTATCATAATGCTGTTGCCATAGTTCAGTTTTAATAGTCGTGTAATATTTGTTAAGTAAACTAAACATAAAGTTAGGTTTATATGTCATAAAAGACACCCAACCGTTTATTTGCTCTTCAAAAACTACAGTATCATATTGATCTTCTATAGGTATGTTTATGTAATTTTCAACTTTATTAGGGTATTTCTGCAGTGATACAACGTAATTTTTATTATGTATATCCCATCCACCTATTATCTCTGACTTGTAACTTATTCTAATATTAACCACTGAACCAGACGCAAGTGTAACATCTATAGGTTTACTTAACCAAATGTCATAATTGTTTGCACTTGTTTCATTTATGTAAGTAATAGTAACGTTTTCAGCTGTAGAGGTTGGCGGCGCAAACAACATGCCAACCTGTGGTAATCCGTCGCCTTCTATTTCTATAGAAACAATCATATCACCCGTATTCATGTTGCTGGTTAAATCAGCTTGTAATGTAGCAACACTATCTAGATTCATTTCAGATAAATTATCTCTAAACCAATCCATCATTCCATACATGCTAATTTCAGTAAGACCATCATTAGAGAGTCTCATTATAGCGTTGCGGTTTCTATCAGCAAAGTATTTCCTATAGTTATATATTGCAAAAGATTCTGGATTTTTACTTATTCCGTATTCACCTTTATACGGTACAAATTGTCCTATAACAGCAGCGCCAGCTTGTGTTTGTGTACCACTTTCTGTAGTGTATATAGTATCTTTATCTATTAAAGCTCTATGTATTCTATTTTCTTGAAACACAATTAAGTTAGTGTCTTCAGCATATGTGAATTGTATTGACCCATTTACCGGATCTAAAGACTTGGTTATGTCCGTACCTACTGAAAAAACATTAGTATCATTTACTCCTGTTCTAGAGTTATATATACCAGAATATATTAAGGTGGCTTTTCTATCTTGCTGGAGTGGAAATGGATCATCTAAATATGCTCTTACTCCTTGATCTGTACTAACATTATTAAAGCCTCCTCTTATTCTAGATTCTTCTATATACCAATTATCTGTAATTTGTGCTTCTTGACTAAATGTGTATGCGCCTCTTCTAGTAGCACCAGGCCACCACGTGCCATTTTGACTAAAAAAAACATCTGATCTTTGTGATCTTACTTTTCTTACAACATACGAATTAAAAAAATCTACTTCTATAGCTAAACTCATAATATTTATTTTTCAATTATTGGTGGTAAAAAAGGATCTGGATCTTGAGGTATTGGATCAGAACTTGGGCCGTCGCTTACTAAATTGTTTAATTCTGTTACAAGACCAGATGTTGACGTTTCCCAATATATATCTATTTTACTTGGTTCTGCTTTTACTTCCATCGCAGCAAATAAAGTTCTTTCGCCAGTATCTACTGGTTCTAGACCTATCGACTCTCCATTAGGCATACCTAAAACAATCATTGTCGGGTTGTTTGAAGCTGACCAAATACCTTGAGAGCTAGGATATCCATTAGTTTCTGTTTCATCTACGTCTTGTAATCCCAAATCTAACATTTTACCATAAGCTGCTATAGATGCTGTTTTTGTTCCATAATAAAACTGGCTTGCATATTTTTTCTTAATAGGACCTAAAGTAGTTCCTATGCGAGGATATAACAAAGTGTCACTTGTACCAAATTGTACTTGTTCAGGAGCTACCTTTTGTAAGTCTGCAGGTACTTTATTTACATTGTCAGATATTAAACTAGTACAGTAGCTATCAAAAGCAAATGGGTTAAACCCTGCAGTAGCGTTTTTCTTAACTTGCGAGTTGTTGTTTATTGTTGTTACAGATCCTAAGTATAAATTATAATACTCATTTATTAATTGTTTAACTACTATTTTATAACTATACCAACCTAGTTTATTTCCTGGACTATGAAATGTAACTAAAGACCCGTCTTTTAAATTTTCATCACTAGTTGATTGATATATAATAGCACCGTCTGGATACGTAGCGTCTCCTTCAGCAATGACAGATTGTACAACACCCATTACCTCATCATCGTTTTCGTCAATACCAAAAAATATATCTCCTATTTCTATGCCAGAATATTTGTCGGCGTTCCCTGTGCCAACTGGTTCAAACGCTTGAGTAGTACCAGTTGATAAATCACTATTAACTTCTCTGGTGTAAGTTTGAGGAGAAAATATACCTGGATAACCTTCAGCGTCAGTTCTTTCGCTTGGAATAGTGTTTGTAAATAACACCTTGATAGAGTCACCTCTCCAATTAGCCGGTATCAAATCGCTAGGAGAATCAGGATAAGGGTGGTAAACTGTAGATCCATCATACTCTTCTACTTCTCCATCTTGTCCTTGTTTAAAGTTAGTTATAGAAGATAAAATTACATCACTTTGTCTTCCATATCTATCTGACAATACTATTCCTACTTGATAGTTTCTGTTTTGTTTCACGGTGTGATATGGGTAACTTGTAGCAGGTATAGTAGAAGATTGATTTACCGCTGTATAGTTTTCAGCAATTTTACTATAATCACCTGGCGTATACTTTTCGCTTATTGTTACATTATATTCTAGTTCTGAAGGTGGTGTATGTTGATTTAATATATTGCCATATATAACTCTATTACCAGTTACAGATTGAGTTTTAGCTCTTACAGGTACTTTATCAAACACACGTATTGTTTCTGCTTCAGGCAAAACTCTAAATGGTTTTTTAGACTGATAGTCATACACATATGTTTTAGTGCTATTAGATGTAAAAGATTCGTCATCTATAGGTATTGTTTCCAAAACTGATATAGCTAAACTATCTGATTCTCTATATAGTATATCAACTTCTTTAACTTTTAATTTATCAGCAAGTTCATTACATGCATACTCAAAAGGTAGATGAACGTCAACGTTGTTTACAGAATTTTCAAAAGACTTAATAGTTGTAGTACTAGCTATAGATATGTCTTGTTTAGTAAACGAATCAGCGTCATTTGGAATAGGTTCTGTCACTACATAACCATTTTGCTTAGGGATAAAAGCGGGCTGTGTAAAGGGTGATATTAAAGAATACTCTCCATCATCGAACTTGAATCTATAAGCAAACCTAATAAATTTGTCTTCCATTTGGTTTCTATCGCCAGGCCAAGAACTGTTAAAATTAGGATTAAACCAGCTAACCATTAAGAAATCGCCTTCTTCAACGTCATTACCGTCGGCGTTTAACGGTCTATCTAAAGTTACGTTATAGTCGACTATTGCTCCATTTGCGTTTAATGTTTCTGTAACAGATGTTATTACAGGAGGATTTGATATTTTTTTAGAGTTAGTTAGCTGCATACCACCTAATACCTCATCAGCGCTAAAAGAACCAGAATCAAAAGAAAGTCCATCAGCCGCTATAGAGTCAGGCGATATATATTGATGTGGATACAAGTATCTATTAAACTGATCTTGACTAGAAGCTGCTACAAAAGTTATTTTATTTAAACTATAATCATCACCTGATCCATCATCGTACGGAACAAAAGGACTGTCAGCTACATTTGGCTGAACAGGGAGTTGTTCTATATTTATTTTTATATAATAACTTTCTCCACCAGGAAGAGTGGCAGGCGCGTACCTTTCTACAATAAAAGCCCTAAACTTAGGATAAGCGTAATATTCATCTCCAGCGTTTACATAAGAAGTAACCTCCATACCCACTCTTAACTTGTCTATAGTAGCTTTATTTAAAACCTTGTAATAAGTAGAGATATTAATATCACCGTCACCTGGCCAACCTGAATCCCACCACTCTAAATTTGTTCCATCAATTTCAACTTCGTTTATCAACAATGGAGCTTGCCATGGGTAATACTTAGCTACAGAAATATGATCTTCGCTGTAATAATAACTTGGATCTTCAAGCGCTCTTTGCCAGTTTATGACTCTTGGTTGGTTTCTGTCATCAGTCCAAAACATTAAATCTTCTATTAAATCTACGCATAATATTTTATGAGTCTTAGAAAAATTTAAAAATCTTCCACTAACAAGAGTTTTAGGTGGGTTGTTTGCTTCTTTATATAATATATAACAAGTAGCTCCATACGGAGCGGCATTATCTAAATTATTATCTGACTCATCAGTGTAGTCTGTTGCAAAAACATAAACGCCGTTAGTATCAGTGTTTGTGGTGTAACCTATTATTTCTAAATTAGGATTTACTTTTCCAAAGTTAGTTAATAAGTAGTTGCCTAGAACATTTTCTAATGCTCCAACATCATCACCCTCAGATCTACTTATATTTACGTTCGTTGCGTCTCTATATTCTCCTGGTTGTAAAAGTCTATCGTCTAAGTCTTTATTCATTTTAGACCTGACGAAATTATTTTTCATTTGAGCCATATTTAATTTTTAATCCATTTAGATTTTCCTCTAAAGACTTGTACTATCTCGTCTAGCTTAATGTTTTGTAATCTTATTTTTGCGTTTCTTAACTGAGCTGATCTATCTTTTTTAAACCTTTGAACGATGTACTCAGGCACGTTACTTCTTGTTGACAGTATAGAATAAGCTATATGCATATACATGGCTTGTTCTGCCATCTTAGGTATCTTCATATCTTCATCGTATGCTAAACCATCAGATATATATTCTAGTATAATAAGTTTATTAGCTATATTACTAGAAAAACAAAATTTATTTTCTCTTCTATTTATATTAAACCACCCGTTCTTCTGAGCATACTGTGGTTCTAACCCATATCTTCTACCATAATTTAACTTCCACCAATCATAACTATAAACAAAAGTAGAGTCATCTTCTAAGTTTCCATTTATATCTTTAATGTTTTCTACTTTCCATCTTTCTTCAGCTAGAGACTGCGCGGCTAACAGGTTAGCTTCTAAATTATCGTGAGTAGGCACACCTTCGTCATCTTGTAAAGGTAACTCTGTAGGAGACATTGTTAAATTGTTAGTAGGATATATTATTCTTTGTATACCAGCTTCATCCACCCAAGAAACTTTAACGTAGTTTACATAATCTTGAGGTATAATAACAGATAAACTAGGAGGCACAGTAAGTTCTTGAGACTTTATAGATTTAAGTGTATCGTAACTAAATTCTTGTAAACCTCTTTTAGCATGAAAAACAACATCTTGTCGTTTTACCCTAGGTATTAATTTATCAGTTCCAACATACGCTACTATAAAGTTGTTTATAACATCAACTAACGATATATATTCATAACTTCCATAGTTATTATGTGTAGCTGGTTGAGATAAACTAACTACAATTATGTCGTCTTCAGCTGGTAAAAACTCAAACTGTACAATGTTAGGATATACTAATGTGTAATCATCTTGATTAACCTCAGCTCCGTTTAATGTTACACTAAAATTAGTATTAGATACCCCAAATACCGTGTCTAGCAAATCAGTATTAAAAGTACATTGAAAAGCACTTTGCATACCATTAGCTACAAAGCTTTGTTGTCCTGAGTAGTATTGTGCGTTAGTCTCTGTTATTAATCCCATTTTTTATCTTTTTTGATTAGCTTCATTAGCTTGTAATTCTTGACCAGCTGCTTGTATAATTTGAGGATCTCTTACTATAACGCCAGCATATTTTAATATCTCTAATATAACTTCAGTTTGAAAATTATCACTTAATTCAAAGTCTTGAGAACCTGTGCTAGGTATTATAGCGCTTGCTCCAGTGTAAACTTGATCCCAAATGTATTGATCTAAATCGCCTAAACCGTAAGCCCAAACAACATTTTTAGGTTTTCTAATATAGTTAAAGGTAACATCATTAACATTTGCGATACCAAAACTAGCAGGGTAAACTTCTAGTTTATCTTGCTGATATGTAGCTATTGGAAAGTTTTTGCTAGGTTGTAGTATTGGAGATAATACCTGTTGTTTATAACTACGCTTGTCTAATATGCTTATTTCAGGACTAGAAGGTATTAAAGTATAATATACAGATCCTAATCTATAAACACCTTGCGTAAGTGCTGTTACTCTAAATGTCGCTGGCTCTAAGCCTGTTTCACTAGCTATTATATCACCTACTTTATACCCTTTACCAGGTGTGATTAACGTAAAGTTTTCCACATTTCCACCTAAAGTAAAAAGTTCAAGATCACATCCTGATCCTGATCCGGTCACAGGTGTGGTTGTCTGCACACCATCTAATACATCTATTCCTTCAAATACTAGTTCTAACTCAACGACTCCAGTTGAATCTGGTTGAGTATATATGTTAGGTGGCTCAACAGTGTCAGCTACCTTAGTTTCTTCAAAAAACTGAATCTCTTCATAAGCGTGATCTACTTTTGATGCAAATTCAGCTTCTAATTTTGGCATTCTTAAATATTGACTATAATCATCGAACAGTCTTTCAAATATTTCTAATTGAACTTGAGTTGCTAGTTTGTTAAACTCATCTGGTGTTAAGTATCCTCGCTGCTCTTTGTTAAGTATACTTAATACTGTTGTATATACTGTGTTTACGTTTATAGCCATATCTTATTATGTTTAAAAAAAAAGGCGGCCGCATAGCCGCCTTATTTATTATCACTTGTTATTTTAGTTTTTTCTCTATTGATTTATAAACTTCTAAACCTTCATCAGTTTTAAACCAAGCTGCAAGAGCTGAGTAAGGGTTTTCGTCAAATGGAACAGTCATTAACTTTCTTCCATTAGATCCCCATTTAAAAGTTCTTTGATCATCAGCAAGTCTTAATATACCTTGCTCTGTAGCTACAATTCCAAAGTTTCTTATTTGTACATTTTCGTCTTGAGCTAACTCAATAAAAAGCTGTGGATTTTTCTTAGCGAAAAGTAAAGTGTCTCTTTTCAATTCTTTGCTACTCATTTTAGTAACTGAAGAACCAATTTCTACTCTCATTATAGCTTCCATGAAATCTATGTCCATCTGTAGTGCTGCGTTCATTGCTATAACTTGCATTTCTAAATCTTCAACCACTGTTGAAGCTACAGCAACTTCATCATGCTCATTAAATATAACACCCTTGTGAGGATGGTGAGCTAAAAATTCTTGTAAATTTCTTTTTTCTTTAGGTACCATTAAGTGTCCATTCTCAAACACTACGTGTTTTAATGTTACTTGTCCTTGCTGTTCATCGACAAAAATACTTTCTTGATTAGTAGCATACCTTAATTCTCTTTCATAGCCTTTTTCTGGATCAAACCAAACTAAAGGGTATCTTCTCGTGTGCTTGCTAGGTATAGTATGTGTTAATGGTGTTTTATTACCTATTAAATAATAATTTCTATCTTTATACTCCCATTTAGCTGGAGTTTCTTTTACTTGTTCTTCCATAATATATAATATAATAATTTAAAAAAAGACCCCGCCTAAGCGGGATCTTGTAATATAAAAGTCTACGATTCCGCAGGACCTGATAGTTCAACCGCTTGAAGCACCATATAACCTGGTGTCACGATTATTCCTTCAGCTCCCCCGCCTATAGCTATAGCTGCTGTACAATTTGCTAATTGTGCATCCTCTCCAGCTTTTGTTAATACGTTAGCCTTTTTTACTTTAGCGTCGTCACTAGAACCTGCCAACTCTTTTATAAAAGGTGGCGTTGTGTAGGTTAAAGCCGCTGCATTACCATTTGCGTATGTTACTACAATAGTACCATCGCCATCTGCTATTGCTTGAATCCCATCTAAATCCCAGATGGAACCGTCATTTGCTTGTATGATTGCCATAATTTCTAAATTTTAAATGTTAATAAATTACGCTCCTCTAAATAACACGAAGTTATTAGCAGCTTGTGTAACTAAACATCTTTCAGATAAGAAATTAACTCTCATAGCATCAAGATCAGAAGTGTATGCACCACCAACAGAACCAGTGATCCAAGACTTATATCTTCTGTCTTCAGTTTCAGAAGCTCTATATCTCACATGTAAGAAAGGACGTCTGATGTTAGTTCCTAACATTTGATCATATACTGTAGTAGTTCCAGCAGGTACTAATACACCATCGATTACTTTGTCCATTCCTCTAGTAGTAGCATCATTTAAGTATTTCCAATCAGTTTTGTAGAAGTCATAAGAACCTCTTCTAAAACCTGAAAATCCAAAGTTTAATGCCATTTCAGCTTCGTTATCAAATAAACCATAAGAAGCAGCAGCTGTAGAGTTATAGCCTCCACCAGCTTGAGCAGCTATCATATCATCAAAATCAAGAGCAGTAGATCTTGATAAGAACAACATGTTTTCTTCAATAGCACCTTGCTTGTCTAGTTGCTTAAGTATTTCGTCAAAATCAGCTAACGCACCGTTACCTGGACCTGCAGCACCTGCAAAACCAGAGTATATATTTCCTCTATCTTCGATAGCAGCAAATAAACCTTCAGTACCTTTAACGTTAACAGCTCCTGAGTCACCATATGCAAAAGTTACTCCAGCATTGTCCATTTTAACACCTTCAACCATAGACATTTCTAAGTAATCGTCAAATCTTAATCTTGTTTCAGATTCAGATTTTAGATACCATAAATATCCAGATGTTCCATCTTCAGTTGCAACTTCAACCCAACCGATCTGAGCAGTGTCAGAACCATTGATTTCAAAGTTATCTTTTAAGATAATAGGTGAGTTAGAATACTGAGTAAACTGTGGCTGAATAGTACCAGACATTCCAGTGGAACCTTTAGCAAATTCAGAACCGTAAACAAATAAGTCAACTGGCCCTTCTTTTATACCAGCTGGTAAGTTAGCGAAAGTAGTTTCATAAAGAGAAACTGTCAACACATCTAAATTTGCACCAGTTACGTTTTGAACTAAAGCTTTAGCTTCAGTTAATCCAGTAGCACTATCTGTTATCAAAATAGTTTGACCTATTCTAACAGCACCGTTTGGATCTGCACCTAGTGTAAGAGTGATTTGAAGCTGTGTTGCTTCACCATCTACCTCTTCAACTTCGTTTTGCTTATAAGCAACGTGTAGTCTATTTTGTTCAGACCAAACAACTTGATCAGATGTCATTGGCATTTCAGCGCCAACCATTCTCAAGAAGCCAGATAACGTTCTGTTTCCATAACGCTCTACTTCTTGTTCGTACAATTCAGGAAGATATTGCTGTGCAAAATTTCCTCCTTCCTCGCCGGTAAAATCTAAATAGTTTGTATTTAGAGCTAACCTCTTTGGTTGAGGTTGAATACCGGGAGTCATATCAATTAATCCCATTTTTATTAGTTTTAAGTTTTATTTTTTTCTTGTTTTAATCTTCAACTTAGAACTGTCAACGCCTGATACAGCTTTAACTTTAAATCCATTTATAAATATATCTTCATTGTTTTGTGGCCTAGAAGCCGTTTCAATGTTTTTAGATTTATTTACTATGTCTTTAGTTGCATCTGTTTTACCTTGCTCATAAAAATGTTTGGCTATATCATCTATATTTTGCGCGGCATAAAGAGCTTTGTGATAATTTTTGTAATCAACGTTGTCTTCTCCGGATAGAAACCTTCCTACCAGACCTTGAAGTTTCCCTTGATTTTTTATTACATTATCAACATTTTTAACGTTATATCTAAAAGTTTTTTCTCCTAAGTTAAACTCAAAACCTTTGAAATCCTTAGAAAAATATTCTTTAGTTGCCGTTTCAAATTGTTCCATTTTCTCTTTTCTAACGTCTTGTTCTTCGTTGTATCTATTGAAAAAATCCATAGCTTTTTGTTGCTCTTGACTAATCGAGGGTTTCAACTTGATCTCCTCGTAATATTTAGCTTTTGTTTGTTCCAAAAAGTTTTTGGCTTTTGCAATTTCTTCTTTGTGAGCAAGTTTCTTTTTTCTTATATCTCGCTCTTCATCCACTTCTTCATCAAATGAAAATCTATCTTCCATAATAAAAGATATCTCATCATGATCTAAATGTGGTTTAGTACTTTTGTAATACTCTCGCAGTAGTGTATTTTCGTCTACGCTGTCAAAATCAGTATTTAATCTAACGTAGTCGTTTAAGGTACCACCCGTGTCTTTCATAAAGTCAACTACTTTTTTAAGGTCTGTAGGAAGTTCATAAACAGTTTCTTTAGTTTCAACAACTGGTTCTTGTTTTTCTTCTTTTACTTTTGGTGTTTCTACAGCTTCAATAGTGACCTCATCTTTTTCTACTGGAGTTTCTTCTGTTGTAGTTTCTTCTTTTTTATCTACATTTAATTCCACTATTTCTTTTTCTTCTTGTGGTTTTTCTTCTTTTTTAGCAGATAAATCTACCTTTGATACAGTAGCGTCTTTATTTAGTTTTTTAGGTCTACCAGGTTTTTTCTTTATTTTAAATTCACCTTGTTCTAACTCGCCTTGAGCATTTTCTTTTATTTCTTCTGACATAATATAATATAATAATTAATAATTAACGTGACAATAAATCACTGTACTTCGCATTAAAATCTATAGGAGGTCCATCAGTTTTTCTTTGGTTTATCATTTCACTTTGTTGACTTCCTTCTAGTTTAATCCGATCATCTTTTCTTTTTTCTATTTCAGCTTCTTTAGCTTTAGTAGCTTGCATATCCATAGACTTTAACTGCATGTCAAAGTCGTATTTTATCTGCATTAAGTTTTGATCTATTCTAGCTTTGGCTTCCATCTCACTGATCTTAAATTGAGACTTACCTTGCTCTATTTGTAGCTGTGTTTCAGCTAGTGCTTGTTGTTTTTGCATTTCTGCTAGAGCTGCTCGTTCAGCCGCTTTAGCATTGGCATCTGCTTGAACAATCATATTTTCTTGCGCTCTAAGTTGATCTTCAGCAGCTTTCTTTTTTCGTCTCATTTTTAAGACTTGATTAGCTAATTTAAGATTTTTTATTTCTCTTATTTCTATAGCATCTTCCAAGAATATGCTTTGATTTTGTAAACATATTTGTATACTCTGTTCTAGTTGAGCTTGTTCTTCTTCGTCTGGCGTTAGTTCTAAATATATACCAAACTCAAACAAGTTTAAATTATACATGTCTTGTAATGTGCCGACGTTGTAAGAGCTTATACTAGATTTTAAAGCTTCTCTAGTTAGTGGATATTCTAAAGCGTCGTTTATTCTTAGTGATATATTTTCGCAAATTTTAGCCGATAAATACAAACTAGCCTGCACGATGTGTTTTGTAGCTGTGTTGCTATTTGCGGCTGCTAGTTTTTGAAGACCAACTAAAGAATCTTTATTGGGAACAGATCCATCTCTTGCCTCGTTGAGACCTGTTACATCTCTCATCATTTGCAAGTAATACTGGTAAGTTTGTATAAGACTTGCCATTTTTTGACCACCACTAGATGTTTGTAATTCTTGTATTGGAACTTTACCTGGATTCATACCACCATCTTGCGTCATGGATCTACCAACAATACTACCAGTTTGAAAGTACATATTTAAAGCTTCTTGTGGGTTATATGTAGTTCCGTTTCCTAAATCAACCTCAGCTAATCCGTCAACATCTAAAAACACCCCATCAGGAACTGTTCTAGCTAATACTTGTTGTAACTTTAAATGAGTTAACTGTATCATATCAGCAAAACTAGTCATACGACCAACTAAAGATTCTATTCTACCTTTATACATTTTAGGCGCACATATGTTATAACTCATGTTTACCTTACATAAATTTGAGTTTGGCCTAGTCATATTTTTCGACATACCCCAACGCAACATCATATCGTGACCTAATATTTTAGCTCCACTATATAATACCTCTATAGATCTACTTATTCTTTCAAAGTTATCACTTTTAGGTGGGTTAAAAACATCTGTTTTTTCTAAAGACTTTTCTAATCCAGTAGCTGTTTGTTTAACCTTCCACACTTGGTTAGTGTAGGTTTTGTATTCAAAATAAAGTACAGCTATATTATTACCGTCTCTTCTACCGTTGTATTCGTATATATAACTTTCAGTGCCTGGATATTGCTCTATTCTTTTAAGTTCTTCGTCTGTTAAATGAGGAAATTCTTTTTTAAGTTCATTAAGACTTATGTATTTAACTTCTCCAACATACCATATATCTTGAAAATTAGGATCATTAGTATAAGAATATACTAAATTTGCTGGATCAACGTACTTTACTGTAACACCTTCAGATAGATTAAAATCTGTTTTAACCGCTCCTATACCTAATATAACTAAGTCTTCTGCTATTCTTCGTCTAGTTAAATCATATTTATTAAAAGCTAATGTATTTGTAATGGCTTCTTCTTCTGCAATTTCTATAGACTGCTTATAGGTTAATTGCATGTGAACGTTTAGCTCTTCTTTGTTTTCTGGTAACTCTTCAGGGTTGGATGTAGAATACATGTCCATTCCTGTAGTTTTAGATATTTTTTCAATTAACGATTTAGCTTGTATATCTCTCATTAAAGCTTCAGCATAAGCAGTTCTAGTTCTTAGTGATTCTGGATCTTGCGCGTATGCTTTAACATCATATAATTTACCATCCATTCCATTAACAACGATATCAACAAACTTAGGTATGATAGGTACTGGTTTCCAGTCTAAATTAAGATAAGATAAATCTCCATTTATAGCCAACTCATCTTTGTATTTTTGAACTGGTTGTTCTGCTCTAGCGTATAATCTTAAGTTTCTAAAATTATTAAACTGGGTATTATATCTCCCTGAAACTGTAGATCTAGTACCACTAAACCAATCTCCTTCAATAGCCCTAGCAACTTGTCTACCGTAATCTATACTTTCTTTGACCTCGTCAGGTACAACCTGATCTGGAAAAGAACTACCATTATAAGTTTTTATTTGCATTTATTTTATTATTTGTGATAAACTACCTTCGTTGTTATATTTTTTTATACCCAAGTTTATTTTTTTCATACCTCTTTCTGCAACAGGTTTGTATCTATTTTTATTACAAGCCATTATAGCTAAACCAGAGCTAATAGTAGCATCGTGTTTAGTTCTATTGTTTATATTGAAAGTGGCCCAGTCTTCTAATGTTTTTTGAAAATACATATCTCCAAAACCATCTTGTAATTGACCTACATATGTTTCTATATAACTTTCGATAGCCGCTGCATGAGCTTGTTTAATATCTTCACTTGAATTAGGTATACCACCTATTTCTTTTTCTGTTGTAGAAAGTTTGTTCCAAACTCTGTCTGGTCTATTAATACTAAATCCTCTATAACCTCTACGTTTTAAATAATACAAAAGTCTAGGTTTATTATTTTCACATAATATAGGCATTCCATAAAAAACACAAGCCATTAATATTTCTTCAAAGAATATCTCAGCTGTTTGTGGTCTAGCTATATATTCTAAAAAAAAGTGATTAGGAGGTGCATCCTCCATTGAAAACTTAGTTAATCCATGAAGCGATCCATTAGAACCCTTACCATCAACAGTACCACTAATGTCGTAGCTATCACATCCAAATGCTCCAATATGTTCGTTTCCTGCATATTTAATACCATTCTTAATAATAACATTGTTTTGTAATTGAACTGGTGGTACCCAAGAAATTAAAAATCTACCAGTAGCGCCAGGTATAAAAATCACTCTACTATCTTTTATACCATTTTCCCACATAAAACCACCTCTAGTAATAGCAGTTATATTATTTATTTCTTCGTTATAATCTATTTGTTGATAAATTTTTGTTAAGTTAAATAAACTGTCCTTTGTTTCATCTCTAAAAGCATGTTGCTCTGTACGTGGAAACTGTCTATAATATTCATTTAAACTATCGCTGTCATTTTTTAAACCTTCAACCTCATTTTCCCAGTGTTCAATGACTCCAACTGTAATTGGTAAACCATCAATTCCTTTTTTTTGATCTTGTCCTGAAGTGAATACAGGTAATCCAAAAGTATCCATGAATCCTTCATAGTTCCATTCCATAGGTATGAAGAAAGAATAGAGTCCGCTAGCTGTTTGTCCGTTTCTATTTCTTTTTGTAACGTCTGAACTGTAGTATAATTTTTTAAAGTTTCCTCCACCTTTGTCTAACGCATTTGATGTTGAGCCCATCATACATTTACCTACTATTCTACGTCCTAGTCTTAATGTAGTTTTTGTAACTCTCCAGTTATTTAATATATTGTCAGGTCTTTCCCATTTACCACTTTCATCATGAGCTAACAACTTTAGCTTTTCACCATCGTAAGAGTTGTCACCTGTATTTTTCCAATCAATAGTTGTGTCTAGTCCTTGTAATTCTTTTAACTTAACGTTAGTGTCTAGTTTTCGTCTAGTAAGCTTTGAAGCTGGGACTCTATATGCCAACTCGGTCTTAGGACGATCCATACCATCTTGGATCGGTTTGAAGAAAAACGGATAGTTAACGGATATCGGCACAACTTTATCTGTGAACATTTTTTTAGCATCAGCTCCAGACTTTGAAAGTATACCGAATCTGGAATCAGAAGATATTGTTGCTTGGTTAACCAGTTCGGCTGATGACATAAAGCTAAATCCACTCCGTCTGTTTTTAAGGTAGCACATTCCATAACATCTGTTATCTGCTTTACAAGCTTCCCAGAATATAAAGAAGAGTCTATTTGATTCTCTATAATCTGGTGCTCCAACGTCGATCTTTGACCATTGCAAGTACATATAGTGAGTACCTGTGATATAAGTAGGGCTACCGTTATTATAAAACCAATACCCTTCATCTCTTCGTTTAAATTCTTCATCTATATAATCGTACCATTTTTCTTTAAAATCTGTAGGATATTCCTCCCAATCAAACCTACTTTTTATTTTTGCTAGTTCTTTGGGATATTCTTGTTTTTCCCAGTATTGTTCCTCTTGAACCTTGCTTCGTTTAAATGGTTCATCTTCTGCTGGTAATGCAATACGTAGGTTTTGAATTTCAATGATCTGTCCAATTTTACCTGTTTTACTTATACAAACAAAGTCATATTCATCGTTATAACCATATTCCCATTTTTTATATCTATTTTGTTTAGATAATATCTTAGGATTTATAACATCCTTTACTTCTTTCCAAAGTGTTTGCTGATAACTCATTTACTTCTCCCTTCAGCAAACTTAAATACTCTTTCTTCTTTAACTTCTTTAATCTTACCACTTAACTTTTCTTCTTCGTCTTGTATGCGTGTTAGTATTTCAAAAGCGTCAAATATAGCTAGCTTTTTTGTAGCTGCTGCATTTTTTAATCTATCGGCAGTAACGTCTTCACCTGTATCTACTATAGGTTCTTTTGCAACTTTTATTAGTTCAGCTACAGCTCGTTGTCCTGCTTCTATTATTTTCTTTTTGGTTTCCTTCGTGTTCATTAGTTAAAGCTATGTCATTTGATTTCATACAATAAAGTTTCTCTTCGTCAATTATAAATTCAAACTCAGAGTTTGGTGTAAAGACCACTAGCGCTCCAGGTGTTATTCCTACAGCTTCTAAGGCGCTATTAGAATATTTTAATATACCAAAGTGTTCTTTTTCTTTAGACGTGCTTAGATATGATTTATTTTTAATTGGCTTAACAAAACAATAGTTTAAATTACATTTACCATTATACATGTATATTTGTTCTGGACTACAAAAATATAAGTCTTCTTTGAAATATAAAGCTGAGTTTCTTTCTCTTCCTTTTTGATCATACCACCTTCTAAACACGTTGTGATGTACATACACCACGTCACCTGGTTTAACGTCAGTATCAAAAGCAGCAGGTGTAGATACAACCACTGCTTTTTTACTAACGAAAATATGATTTTCAATACTCGTATTTATTATTAATTCCTTGTTATCTACTTTTTTTACATTATCATACCTTTGATTATAAGGCTTAATAATAAAGTTATATAAACTTTTCATTAATACTTGAGATCAAACTCAACAGCAATAGCCATATTACTGTTAAACCTTTTCCATGGTAATACTTCGTTGTCTTTTTTTATGTATATGGAATATTCGCCGCTATCTTCATTGTTTAATATATCACAAATCGTATGTCCACCATAAACTTCTTGACCAACTGAGTAATGCATTGCATCATTTTTATAATCAGAACCTATACTAATTTTTCTAATGTTAGACATTCTCTAGTTCTTTTACAGGTTCGTAAGATCCATCGCTTAAGTCTATATTTACTTTACCATACTCTTTCTCTAACTCCGCCTTAACTTTATTTATGTCTTCATTTAAAGTAGCTATACTGTGTAAAGCGGCGTGTTTCTGAGCTTCTAACATTCCAATGTCGGATAGTATTCTACTTAATTCTGATTGTTGTTTTGTGATTGTTTCTAAATGTTCTTTTTTAATTTTCTTTTTCATTTTATTAAATTTAATTGTTTTTTATTGTTAATGATTGTGTATTACCCTAATCATTAATGCATTGTCTGTTCCGTCTGTTGATATAGCGCGTCCTATCTTTACAGTGCTGCTACCAGGATCTGTTACTAAAGCTGATCTAGTAAGATTGGAAGCACTTAGATTTACTGCTGCGTTTAGTGGAACTGATACAGGTGGTTGATCTCCACTGTAAGTTGGGGTTGCTTTCATAATAGACGTCCAACCAGATTCATTAGAGAAAGAGTCAGAAATAAAATTAGCTCTAACTCTTGTGTAAGGAGTTCCTGCGGGACCAAAAACCGGATCATCAACCGAAGATACAAAGTTAATTACTAGATTGTCATCACCTTGAAACGCTTGAGCCCATTCTTTTAATCTAGGTAATGTACAACCACCAGCATTTACATACGACCCATCTTCTGTATCGTCCCAGTCTCCGCCATTAAACATATCGTCATTACTACCTACTCCTGGTAAGTTATTTTCTACTTTTAATCCCCATTTCCAGTTAAACTGAAAATACTCCTCTCCATCAAAAGAAACTTCAAAAAATAATCTGTCATAAATTCTAGCGTCAGTACCTTCAAATTCCCAAGTTTCACTATCAGAAAAATCTAATGACATAAACCTTTCGTCGTTATCACCGTCTATTGTCCACTCTACAGTGCTTGTCGCGCTGTCGCTATAATTAGCAGATCCATCAAAGTACGTTCCATTTTCTACAGTGCTAAGGTTAACAGAGGTAAAGCCGTCTTCCATTGGATGATCAACATCATCTCCAGGTTCAGTTGGTTCAAGAACAGTTAATCTTCTCGCGGTACAAAGACCTTCTGTTAAAACATTGACAGGATCCCCATCACTGGCGTTATTTAAAGCGATACCAATAAGTTCAATTTGATTAGGTAAAGCACCAGGGGATATAGCTCTTACTAGATTACTAGAATAACTATATACTACTGGTTGACCATTTAAAATAGTCCCAGCTGCGGTGTATTTTTCAGCATGACCATATGTAGGTTGGGTTGGGTCTGATAAATCAGCTTTGTTATCTACAACGTTAAAGCCAGTATAATCTACTTCTCCACCGCTGCCAGCTGTTATATTTATTGTTTCATTTTCTGATGCGTTAGCACCAAATGTACCAGCTTCTTCACCATTTACATTTATTGTTAATATACCATTATTAGCACTAACTTTAGCCGTGTTGGCTGTAATCTCTTCTGCTTGCTCAGGTGTTATGCCTACTTTCGCTGTATTAGCTGTAATCTCTGCCGCTTGCTCCGGTGTTATACCTGTTTTCGCTGTATTAGCTGTAATCTCTTTTGCTTGCTCTGCAGTAAATACTTCACCACTATATGAAATAACATTGTCATTTATTTCTATAGGTTCTTCTGCTGTGTATTCAATAGGTTCTGGAATATCTGGAAAAGCTGGTAGCGTTAATGTTCCTGCTTCAAAACTAGCTCCATCCATTTCACTAGAAAGATTAGTCATTATACTACCTTCAAAATTTTGTAATGCCCCTTCTCCTTCTCTACTAAAAAATAATAACGGCTTATCGTCTTCGTTTTTAAGGCTAATTTTAGCTAATTGAGCAGTGGTAGTATTTTCTTCAGCACCCATATAAATACTACTATCACTCAAAAATAAATGTCTTACTTTATATTCTGCATTACCTAAATCATAAGCAGCATTTGCGTTTGGTATAAAATGTCCACCTGAGCTTAATTCCCATCCGTAATCGTTCTCACCACCAACGATAAATTCAATTGTTCCGTCGTCTTTTGCTTCTATTTTACTTTGAGCTACTCCATCTTCAACAACTGATTGTATTTTAAATATACCGTTCATAAGCTCTTCTCCAGTACACTTTATATTGTAAGCTGCCTCTCCATCTTGCGCGGCAATATAACCAGCAAAGCCTGCAATGTCACCAAGTGTTTTAGTACCCATGGGCGTTAACCCACTTATTTTTTTATTTTCTGCCATTACGATTCGTTTTGTTGTTGTAATAATATTTTTCCATCATTTTCTAATAATAAAATATCTTCTAAAGAGCTTTCTAAAGCCATAAAGCTACTAGGTGCTGGTGGAGGAGTACTACCACTTGAGCTTAGTTTTGTTTGTGGGATTGTATACCCTATGCCTAACCACATAATTTAAAATAAACCTAATATTTGATCAGCATCTGTTTCCACTGTACCATCTACCGCAGCTGCTTCAACCTGCTTAATAGCTTTACTAGCAATATCGATAGCTTCCGTTTTTTGATCAAGTTGTTCTTCAATTATTGCTAATTCTTCTAGCAACGCGTCTATTTGATCAGTTACATTTTGCACTTGAATATCAATACTAGCTGCAAGTATGTCATTGCCAGCTTCTATAGCGTTTTTTAAATCAATTAGTAGGTTTTCCTTTTGCTCTTCTAACTTTTCTATTTCAACTTCTATTTCTGCTTTTCGTGCATCAAGATCTGTGGTTTCTTGTTCTAAACTGTTTATTAAGTTTGTATAGTAATCTACTCTTTGTGAAAAAACCTCTGCATTTGATTCTAAAACTTTTACAACGAGTATAGGTAAAAACATGCCTGTACCTATATTTGTAAAAATATTTATATTAGTGTCAAACGTATTACCTGCTGCGTCTACAGCTTCGTGAGTACCTTCCATTTCTACAACTAGTGTTCCACCAGTGCCAACGTATAAAGCACAACCTCTTTCTTCAGTTCCAGCTATAGGTGACCCAATATCTACTGGTACAGCGCTATGAGCAAATACTCTCGGTTGAGCCATGAAATTTCCTTCTATTCCTCTCATTTTTTAATTTTTAATTTTTGTTATTTTTTCAGCGCCTCTTGAACCAAAGTAGGCTACATAAACTGTAATTAGTAGAGCTTCTAATAAAGAAACCCAACCTGTTTTTATTTCTAATAATACTGTTGAGTCTAGTATTATAAATATTGTCATAGCTAAAGTAAGAAATATAAGCGTCATAGGTCTCGTGTTTTTACTTAACCATGAGTCACTTTTCATATCACTCGCCCATCGGTTAGATATGTTATTCATTTCAGCTATATCTTGATCTAAAAGTTTTAAAGCCATTTCTTTATCTTCGGCCTTAATAGTTCTATCACTTGTTATAATATTTTTTACTACACCAAGGCCTCCTTGATCAGGTAAAAATTCCCCTAATTTAGAAACAAGTTTAGGAGCTTTCTCGATTAAAAAAGCTCCAACTTTAGTTTCTTTAAATTTTTTCTTTTCTTTTTCCATTATCCTCTATATCCAAACAACCTAACTTTTAAAGGAACCATGTTTTTAGTTTTACTATTCTTTTTTAAGTTACCTGAATAGCTAGTATCTTTTTTAAACATCTTACCTATTTGTCTAAGTTTTGCTTGTCTTTTTTGTTGTCGTACAGGTTTCATACTTTCTCTAAAAGCTTTTCTACTAGCTTTATTATAACTTCTCTGCTGTTTGTTCATTGACCTAATATCTTTCCTAGTTGGACTTCCAAACATTCCAGAAGCATAAAGTTGACCAGGCGCGCACTTACCTTCTTTAGTACATTTATTACTAAATTCAGTAGGTTCTAATTTTCCTGGTGGATTCTTTGAGGGTTTATTAGGAGGTGGTTTTATTTTTTCTTTCTTCTTACCTTTTCTTTTTCTCCATGATTCTTCAGTTATACCACCTGATCTTTCAGTTTGAACTACTAATTTTGGTGTTTGAACTACATTAGCAATAGGTTTAGCTTCAATCCTTTTCATTGGCATTATCACCTCTTTTTTAGGCTTGTAATATGTAGCATCGTAGTTAGCTACATTACCTTGAGATATGTGACCTTTGTCTGCTAATTCTTGACCTGAAGAACCGGGATAAGTTATAGACATTTTTTCCATCCATTCACTAGGAGTACCAGTAAATTGCTTTTGTCCTTTTTTAGCTGTTGGTACTTTTTTTCCATCGTCATCATCTGGTACAGTATTTCCAGGAGTAGGAAGCTTTTCCTTTGGATCAGCTGGTTTTTTATTTGGTGGAGTTGGCTTTGTACTTGGAGGTGTTTCACCACCTGGTTTTTCAGTCTCTGAACCAGGTGTTGTAGTAATTTTAGCTTTACCACCAGTAACTATATTTAACATATTTTCTGCAGCTACATGACCATGGAAAGTATTTGGTTGTACTTTTTTAATAGACCCTCCTTTTTCTCCTGTCTTTGTATTAACATATTTGGTTTTAGTTATTACAGTTCCTTTTTCAGGACCAAATCTTTTAGTTTTTACTTTTTCTTTTACTTTAACATCTGGATCTTTTTTTTCTTCTCCTCCAGAAACTGTGTAGTTCATAGACGGTCCAATTAAACCTTTATCAGCCATTGCTGCAAATGGCTTACTGTTACCTCTATGTCCTTTCATTGAAAAACCTTCTTTCATGTCATGTTGTTTATTGTTTAGTATTTTGTCGCTTTCTGCATAAGCTTTTTTCTCCCATGGTAAGTTTTTATCAAACTCATCTAAATTTTCTCTAGGATATGTTTTACCTTTATAGTAGAAATTATTTTCATCATAGTCTAAATGAGGATCTAACTGGTGTACAGTTTCATGAGCTACCACAGCATCTTCAACTTCTTTTGGTAAACCTTCTTGAACTATAATACCAGTATGATTTGATTTACCAACAGCGCCATCTTGTATATTTTTTCTATATACAGGTATATTCATATCTGACTCTGTGTAAGGTGCTCCGTTTAGTTTAAAACCCATATTACTTATTTCTAGCTTTTATTCTTTCTGTTCTTTCTCCAGCTGATATAGCTCTTCTTTTAGTTCTTTCTGCTTGTCTTAATGCAATGTTTTTTTCACGAGAAGCTATTCTAGCTTTTTTAACATCAGGATCTCCTTTTATCATATCTTTTAAATTACCACCTAAGTTTTTTAAATTAATAGAAGGACCATCTCCATAGACCATTTGTCTCCAATTACCACTTTTTCTACTAGTCATTCTGTCAGCTCTCTTTTGTGTTACAAATTTTGTTTTAGTTTTATAAGCTGACATAGGTAGCCAAGCGCTAGTTTGATCTTTATATTCTTTTTTAAGTCTTTGTTTTTGAACTGGCACTTTATTTTCTCTAGCTTGTTGGCGTAATTGTTTTTTAGAGTTTTTAGTTTCAGTAGTTGTGTAGTTCATACCAGGACCAAAACCACCTTTAAAGTGAGGTCTAAATTGATCGTTAATTATTCTACCTCTAACAGTAACTTCTTCTCCACTGCCACCTTGATTCTGCATTCCCATTTGATTAGCCATCATGTTAGCTCTCATAGCTTGTATTTTTCCTAGAAAACCAGGAAAAAGACCACCGCCACCACCGCTGCCACCAGCTGGTGGTTGAGGATCATTACCGCCGCCAGTAAGAGCATTACCAACAGTACTAGCAACATTACCAACGGTATTGGCCACACCTGATATTGCATCTCCTACTTTGTCAAAAAAACCAGAAGGTCCATATGCTTTTTCAACCATATTAGCTCCTTTGCTTTTCCATCTATTATTATCGTTTATGTAGTTTTTAGCCATAATTTTATTTATTTGTCTTATCTTTCTGGTTTAAAATTCCTAGTCTCCAAACGTTTTTGGATTTTTTTTCTTTCTTGCTCTTCCTTTTTTTTAGATCTAGTTTTAGATGTAACTTTTGTATTCATTGCAGCTCCACCTTTACCTTCAGCTGATGCTTTAGATTTATCTACAACAGGGTTTTTGTCAAGTAAGTTTTTAGCGTGTTGCTTGTTACTCATTGATGCTCCTTCGCTAGGTTTTAGTTGAGGATACTTTGCATATACGCAAGCTTTAATTTTGTTAGATCTTCTACCAGCATTATGAGCTAATTTTAAAGCTGACTTAGCTCTCTTAAGTGTATTAACTGGATATGTTCCATTAGGTCCACAAAAATCCTCTTTTGCAACATTTGGATATTTACCAGCATTAGACATGCCTGGTTCTTCTCTTATTTCAGATATTTTCTTCTTTGCCATAACTTTATTTTTTATTCATGTTATATGGAAAATTTTTGTTAAACCACTGTTTTCTTTTATCACAATTACAACCACCAGGTATAGTGTCTACTAATTTTTTTATACCTGTAGCTGTAGTAAATTTTTCTATACTATCTCCTAAACCTCTTGATTTCATTTTACCATTTTACTTTATTAGCCCAATATGCAGCTGACATTTTTCCTTTAGCTATATTCTTGCCATGTCTAGCTTTGAAACTAGCTCTTCTAGCTTTAGATTTTTTATCTTGCTTTTTACCAGCTGTAGATACGCCTTGTTGACCAAATCTTATTATTTTTTCTTTACCACCTTCACAAGCTTTTACTATATGAGACTTAGTTTTATGATTAGGAGTTCTTCTTGGTTTATTACAAGGTAAGTCTTTTTTAGTCAACTTACTCATTACTTTTATTTTTAGGTAGTGATTTTATTTTACCGTTTTCAGTACGAGCGTATCTATGTGTTTCTGTTTCCATGCTGGGAATTAACGTGCCGCAGTACTTTCCTTTACCATACTTCCAGCATATTTTTTTTCCTTTTTTCTTACGAGCCATTACTTATCTTTTTTATTACTTAATTTGCCGTCAACTTCTCTACACCAAAAAAGTATTTCATCTACTTTTTCTTCTAAGTCTTCAATATGTTTTGTTTGCCACTCTTGTTTTAAATCATATTCAATACGATCTATTACAGCTGGTGGCATTTTTTTAGCTTCTTCTATGTCAGCTTGTAAAGTATAATACATTCCTACAAACATAGAGGTTATAACTATTAAGCTTATGACAGTTTTAAGATCTATCTTAAATTCAGTTCCCTCAGAGATTTTCATATTCATGTGTAGCATCAAATGATGGACACGCTTTGTTAGCAAAGTCCTTGTGTGAATGTATTACAGCATTTGGGTACATAGCTTTTAAAGTTCTAAGTACACATAACAATGCTTCTTTTTGACAGTCTAGTCTAGTATCTTTGGGAGTCTTACCATCTGCTTCAACGCCTCCACAATAACATATCCCTATCGAATTTCGATTGTGCCCTTTACAATGAGCTCCCATTTTAGCTATATCTCTACCTTTGTGTATATTACCATATAGGTCGATATAGAAGTGATAGCCAATATCGCTCCAGCCACGTCCTTCAACGTGCCATCTACGTATTTCAGCTACATCAAAGTTTTCTCCTTCTCTAGTTGCAGAGCAATGAACTATAATCTTATTTATTTCTCTCATGTTTTTTCATAATTAAAAAGTTCTGGGCTTTGCTTAAACAACGCTTTCATAGCTTTACTATCTTTCTTACTTTGTTTATCGTGATATTTAACTTTTTCTTTATTTCTGCGTAAACCGAAATTCTTTATTTGTCTATCACTTTCAAATAATAAATTACCATCACTATCTATTACATCAGCATGCTCCGTAAATATATCTTTATTACCTAAAATTTTTTGAGCTAAAGGAATTTTTCTAGGAGTACTTGACTCTTTTGAACTAATAGTGCTAATTTCTCCAGTATTAACATTTGTTTGTTTGCTGTTAAAATTAGAGCTTTGACTAAAAGTAGATTTATTTTTATTACCAAAAAGCTTTTGTGCTAAACGGTTTTTTCTAGGAGTACTTTTGTCACTTTGATTTGTTTTAATAGTTGAGTTTGCCTCTATTTTATATTTAGACGGATCTACTCCTCTTGATTTTTTAAGTTTAGCTTCAGCACTTTTTAGGTCTAGTTTAGATTTTGTATTCATTGTTTGTAGCCTTTTAAGTTTGCACCTTTTTTAACATAGTCGGGAGCATGGTTGTAGTTTACCGTAATTTCTTCTCCTGCTTTAATATCCTTTAATGCATAAACATTTAACATATTGTTTTCACTTACGTTCATAGCGTTGGGATCTTTTTGGTGGTTTAAAGATTTACCAAGTATAGTTCTTGTATCTATCATAGGCATGTTAACTACTTTAGACTCGTCTTCAAAAGCAGTGTCTATAAATTCTCCTTTTTTAAAATCCCTATCTGCTATTACACCTAAACCATCTACCATACCTTCATTAATTATGCTGTATGGCTTGTTGTTAAACTTAGGTCGTTTAAGTTTGAAACTCATTACGCTTTAAAAGCTAATAAAAATTCTCTTAAACCCATTCCAAAAGCAACCCCAGCATATAGCATATGTGAGTGCATTAGTAATAATAATCCTATACCTATACAAGCAACAGCTTTAGACAAAGGGTGATTTATAATTTCCTTAACAGTTTCCATATTATTTATTTTTTTTCATCATCCACCACTTGTGTGCAGTGTAGCCGATGGTTACAAGTAATAATGTAATTTTTAATACAGGCTCTAACCAGTCAAAACTAGCTATAGTAAACGAAGTTATGTTTAAGCAATATAACTTCAAATCGTCTAAACCGATCATTTCTGAGCGTTTAATACAGCGTTACCTTTGTAAGCGCAGTTTGTATTAATAACCAAACCTGGTTTAATAGTTGTGTCTCTTGACGTCATAACTTTAACACCTGAAGACATTTTCTTCATTGGTGATTTATCTACTCCTGCTGGAGCTTGGAATCTTCCTATACTTGGCATAATTTTTTTTTTTTAATGTTTTATTGATATGATCCTAAACTTTTTATAGTAGAATCTTGTTTTGCTGTATATGCAGATATTTTAGTAGGCACAACAGAGCTTGGTGAAATAGGTTGAGGTGAAGAACTTCTAGATGTATCTGGTTTTAATAGTTGTTTTGTTTTATCAGCAAGTTCTTTCATTCTTACAGCGTTTCTAAAATCAAACTGAAAGTTACCAATAGATATTGGTAGTTGTCTTTGCATTAATCCTTCCATTACTGCTTTTTTATCTCCTTGTCTTTTGTCTATATAAGAACTATCTTGTGAAGCCATTTTAGGTACCATTGATGCTCCACCGTAGGCGTAACCGCCTCCGCCATATCCACCCATACCACCACCTGGATTATAAGCTACTTGAGCGTCTTCTGCTTCGTCATCTTTTTTAGAAGTTAGTCTACTAGCTAAATTAGCTGCAGCTGAGTTAGTTGCTGATTCTATAGCAGTTTTACCTAGAGGTGAAGATGCTGCACTTTTAGCTCTGTTAGTAAATCTATCAACAGCGGCTTTAGGATTTGCTTTAAAGTTTTGAAACTTTTGATCTAATATACCTCCTGCCATTTTAGCTTTACTACCTATATTTTGAAACATTTTACCAAAGTCAATACCTTTTGATGGACCCATTGCAGTACCACCAGTAGCATATCCACCACTACTATGATTTACCGGAGATACACCATGTGGAACAGCATCTGGTCCTGGAATTTCTTCATCTTTTTTACTAGTAGCTCTACTTGCTAAATTACCAGCCGCGCTACTTGTTGCACTAGACATAGCTGCTTTAGCCGCTTTTGATTTAGCTGCTTTAGCTGCCGCAACTCCAACTTTGGATGCTGCTGCTTTTTTAGCTACAGCTGCTGCTTTTATACCTAGTTTCTTTAATATTATAGCTGCGGTAATTGGCTCTGATGCTCCACTTTTTGAGTCATAAGTATCTACCATGTTTGGAGCTGCATCAGCTCTATCATCAGTTGGATTATATTCTAAGTCTGCAGCTGCTTCTCCCATATATGGACCTGTATTATCATACATATTTGGACCTTTATTGCTTTTATACATAGAACCACCATCTCTTCTCTGGTGCATAGCAACACCGTGCATAGGAGTATTTTTAGGTTGATTATAAGCCATTGTTTCTTGTTTTATCTTTATTAACATTCAGTATAGATGTATTTAAAACTTTATAAATATATCTATCATTTTTTTCAAATATCTTATTAGGCATATCTTCTTCACCTAACATAATTCGATACATTCTACTTATTAACTGTTTGCACTTTGTGGATACTTTATATATATGATATTTTTGGGTTGTGCGGTTTCTTTTTCTCCACACGGTAATCCACCCTTGCTTCAATAATCTGTTCCAGCGCCTGTTGTCCCAGCTATAAGAGTAAGTACCTTTTTTAAAATCATCTTTTGTAAACAAATCAATTGCTTCAAGATAGATTAAAAGCTCAAGGTCTGCTTCTTTAATATCACAGGTTTTGCACGCCCATTTACGTATAATCCTGTAATGTTTCAGTAAATTCAATTGTTTCAAGTCAGACGAGCTAATTCTTCGCATGTTTATAAGATAATAACTACGTCGTTTTCTTTTATTATTTTCCAGCTTTTTTTATCTATTTCAATATTAAAGCCTGCGTTTTTATCGTAGTATATAGTATCGCCTTTTTTAATTGCTTCTACTGCTCCTCCGACTACTAGCACTTCTGCTTGTCTGTATCTAACATCTTCTCTTTGTGATTCAGCTAGAATTAAACCACCTTTTGTTTTAGTATTAACTTCTTTTAAAGGTTTTATTGCTATATATTTACCAACTGCTTTCATGCTCTTATATTATTAATTACACAATCAGTTGATAATATGGTTGTGGCTACTGAAGCCGCGTTTAACAATGCGCTTTTAGTAACCAGCAAAGGATCTATTATTCCGGCTTTAACCATATTAACCATATTTCCTGTAACCACATCTAGTCCTATACCTTCTTCTTCGCATTTATTTTGTTGTGATATACCTGCATTTTGTAAAATTAAATTGTATGGTTGTCTTATAGCTTGGTATAAAACTTCTTCACCTATACAATCTGCTGTTAAATGTTGAGCGGCATTTAGTAAAGCTATACCACCTCCTGGTAGTATACCTTCTTTAATCGCGGCTTTTGTAGCACATATAGCATCTTCAACCCTATCTCTTTTTTCTTTTAACTCTATTTCGGAACTTGCACCCACTTTTACTATAGCTACTTTTGCTTTAAGTTTTGCAAGTCTTTTTTCTAAACTTATAATTTTATTTGGGTTTTTTGTTTTTTTAAGTTTAGCTTCTAAGAACTCAATAGTATGTTTTACTTCTTCGTTGTCTGACAAGTCAACTTGTAGTATTGTGTCTTCCTGGTTAGTTATACTTCTTTTGCATGAACCTAAGTGTTCTATAGATATTAAGTCCATGTCGTCGCCTAAGTCTTCATTTATTAAAGTAGCACCTGTTACATCACAAAGATCTGACAATGTGTCTTTTCTACTAACACCAAATGTAGGCGCGTTAATAATATTAACTTTTATATTACCTTTAATTTTATTCATTGCTAATGCAGAAAGTACTTGAGATTCAACTTCTGCAATTATAAGTAGACTTTTGTTGTTTTTTATAACATACTCTAATACGTTTTGTATTTTTCTTATATTAGGTATTTTAGATTCTACTATAAGAACTAAAGGGTTTGTTAACTCACATACTCCTTTATCTTTGTCTGTTATAAAATGATTGCTAGTTAAAGCTTGATCATATTGAACTCCTTCTACTAGTTCTACTATAGTGTTAGGATACTCATTAGTTTCCATCATTACTATACCAGTTTCATCTACTAACTTAAATGCTTTTCCTATTACATCTCCTAACGACTTATCATTATTTGATGATATAGTTGCTACTTGATTTATTTTATTACCTGATACTTTTTTAGTTTTCTTACTTAAGTATTTTATAACTTTATCTACTCCTGAATTAATACCTTCTATTAAAGATCTTGTATCATCTAATAAATCATGTTCTCCTGCTTCTTTTAATATAGCTTTAGCAAGAACTGTAGCGGTTGTAGTTCCGTCTCCTGCATCTCTAACTGTTCTTTGCGCTGCCTCTTTAATTAGTGTAGCGCCAATATTTTCTAGTGGATCTTGTAATGTTATTGAATTAGCAACGGTAACACCATCTTTAGTTATTATTGGTTTACCATGTTGATCTTCTAATATTACGCACTTACCACTTGCTCCTAGTGTAGAGCTAACCGCGTTAGTCAGTTTGTCTACTCCAGCTAAAATCTTTCCTCTAGCATCGTCACCAAAGGAAAGACTTTTAACTAATTTTATATCTTCCATTATATTTAATTAAATTTAATTGTGTTTACTCGAATGTTTTAACTACTTTTGGTCCTTTTAAAAATTCCAACTTTTTACTGTAATGTTCAATAGATCCATCAATAGCAGCTTCAGCACCGTCCATTGTTTCTCTTCTTGTTACATCTATCCAGTCTTCACTTTCAGGGTGTAAGTATTCAGTTTGAAAAAATCCATTTGGTAACTGTACAATCCTCCAGTTCTTTTTTTCGGTTATGTGTTTCCAATGGTCGATCATTCTTTGATCTGGTTGTATAGCAGCTTTAAAGCCGCTGGTATATAAAAACGTCATGGTTTATGTTTTTAGGTTTATATATAAGTATTCCCCCGCTTTCGCGGGAGAATTATTTTTTTATTCTTCCACAGGTGGTTCTTCTGCTTCAGCTGGTGCAAATGGTGAGGATGATGGGTCTGCTTCCCACGCGTCAATAGTTGCTTTAGCTTCTACTCCGTCAACAGATGCTTTTAAAGCTTCTGATGCTGCTGACTCTGCAGTGCTAGCCGTTTCTGTTGCCTCAACTGCTGCTTCATTTGCTTTAGCAGCTGTTGTACTTGCGTCTGTTGCTGCACTTGTTGCCTCAGCTGCTGCTGCTGTAGCAGTTTCTGCTGATGATTGTGCCTCATCAGCTTTACCATCGGCTGTTTCTGCCAACGCGGCTGCTGCATCCGCTGCTGCTTGGGCTTCGTTTGCTTTACCGTCAGCTGTTGCCGCCGCATTTGCTGCATTTTCTGCTGCAATTTCCGCGTCAGCTGCTGCTGCTGAAGCTTTTTCAGCGTTACTATTAGCGACTTCTGCATCGGCTGCTGCATTGTCAGCGGTATCTTTTACAGTTTCTATTTCTTTAGTATTAGCATCAGCGTCTTCTTTCACCGACTCTATCTCTTTAGTGTTAGCATCAACCTCTTTTTCAATTTCATCAATGTCGCCAGTGTTGGTTTCTACGTCTTCTTTAAGACTTTCAACTTCTTTTTCTAATTCTGACAAATCTCCAATAGGTGAAGCTTCTAGTTTAGCAATTCTTGCTTCAAAATCTGCGTTAATTATCGCTTGAGCTGCTGCAAACTCGTTAAATGCAGCGCAACAAGCTTCTAGACTTGCTACTTGTTCTTGTAAAACACTAACAATACTTGTTAACGATGCTATGTTTTCTGTATTTACCGCTACAAGTTTTTCTAAAAGGTCTAATGCTTCTTTAATATCGGCTAATAAGTTACCAACCGATATTTGTTTGGTCATTTTTTTCTCTTCTGAGTCTGATATTATGATTAAATCAGAATCAGCGGCCTTACCTTTGGTTGGATATGTATATATTATTGCCATTTTTTTATACTTTTAATTTTTTCTCTTGTTCTTTTCTGTATTTATCTCTTGCTGCAGCGTCAGATTTTGGATTTTCTTTAATATATTTTCTAACTAAGCTATTTACAGCTCTTTCTCTTTTTTTGGTTGACTTTTCTGTAGCTTTATTTTCTTTCTTTTTTATAAAAGCTTTTTTGTCATCTACTTTTTGTCTTTTCTTTCTAGCTTTTTTTCGTATTTTTTCTACTCTAGTGCTGTTTGGTTTCTTAGCTTCCTTAATATCTGCTTTAGTTTCTAATTTAGTAGCCCTAGTAGACTTTTTAGCTAAACGTTTTACACTCATATTGGCACCTTCTCCTTTAATACCTACTGTTTTGTATATACTATACTCACCATATCCATCTAGAGTATCTTTTTCATGCTGAACTTGGTAATCTAAGTCTTGTGGTAAACCTTCTGGACCATATTTTAAATGCTTGCCTCTTATTAAATCGCCTTCCCTAGGTCCATTCTGCATATTATGAGCCATATGTCCGCTTTCAGTTATATACTGGCCTGGTATAGAATGTATTGGCTTTATTGGCTTTGCTGGCATATTAGGCTTTTTAACTGCTGTATTGTCTGCTACAGCAGGTTTTACCTCCATCGATGCTCCATGCCTTTTACTCTTGGCGCTTCCTGGCGGAATACCACCCATGCTATGTCCGCCTTTTCTATTAAACTTTTTTAAACTCATTAGCTAAAGTGTTTACTGTAGTGATTATGTCTTAATACTGGATGCTTTGAATGATAAGCAGCTTCGTCATTTTCTAGATAATGAAGTCTAGCACTAGCTGTTAGATCTTTATTATGTGCCATTTTAGCATCGTATGCTTCTGCAGACATGCTTGAACCATTGTCAAAAGAAACCGTTGCTACACTTCCAGCATCTCCAAAAGCTCCCTCTGGTAAAGCTGGATTATCAGATTGAGATCTGGTAACATTCGCTTTAGCGAAATTATCAGCTATCGCCGTGTTCCACTCATCTGTGGCACCGTGCTGGTTTTTTCTTTTATGTTTGTTGGCTCTGCAGTCTTCTTTTCTTTTTCCACGCTTTAACCAACAATGTCTACTATTTTTTCCCATGGTAATATTTTAAATATTTACTAATTTCTTTTTATGTACATATTATAGTATTTACAGGTAAAACGTAAAATTTACAAGGTACACTGTGACATAAGGTACTTACTAGTATACTTAACTACCTAATGTCACATATATATTTTAGCCCGGTATCAGATATATAGAAGTAAAGTACTGCCCTACCAAAATTTTATTTTGAATTTTTTTACAAAATCATTTTTTAAAACTGGGGCTCCCCTACATTTTAATATTTAATTGCATATTCCCCGTAATAATCGAAACGATATTGCGATCATGCGATCGATGCATCACGAAATAAATTCTATTCTAACTAAAAACATTTAGCATTTTTATAATTATGCACAAGGCTTTTACGACTACGTATAGATAATATATATGAATTTAAAAATAAACAAAATGTATAAATTAAAATTAATAACTTTCAATATCGCTTTAACTCTCTTTATAATTAACGTAATTAACTTTGTATATCAACTATTAAATATAATAATATAATTGCACAAATTAAATACGACTACTTAAAGATAATATAAACAACTAAACTAAATTAATAATAAATAAATATAATAACTATGAAAACTAATAATTTAACTACTAAAAGATTTGTAATAAGAAAATCATTAATTGGCGAAAACGCTATCATTACATTCACTAACAAAAAAGGTATTACTTATACTTATGATCATGACGAAATATACTCACTATTTCAAGAAAAGTTTGAAAGTATGAATTGCTTTCAAGAGTATAAAAGTTATACTAACTCAAATGTTGTACCAAAATTCTGTAGAGAATTAGCTACAATTAGTGAGTAGTAACATGTGACAGTAGCCTGTTACTCTATATAACTAATAGGCTATTGTCATACAACACTTGAATAATAATATATTCAATATCTATGTAAGATAATGAGAACTCATGTGTTACCACCTACAACAAAAAATAATATATAAACTAATTAACACCTTTAATATGCTAATATTTTTCACAATACCACCTGTAATAATATCACTATTTATTCTTTATGATTTCATTAGTGATTACACAAACTAAATACGTTCACTCGTAGATAATATAATAAAACATGTAGTTGATCGCCATACTTTAGCATGTATAAATAATACGAACACTTGGCGCCACCAAACTAATTTATTAACTTTTAAAACTAACGCTTATGCCTTATAATCCAAATAATCCAAGTAATTGGTCATGGTCAAAAGCTTTTGACGAAATGGCTAAAACAGTACATCAAGCTGAAATGACTCAGCAAGTAATTAATCATCTTGGTGGTTACACAGGTGAAACTAAATATGTAGATTTACCTAAAACTAAACAAGACGAATTGTATCACGTTTTATACCAAATACTATAACTATGTACGAACTAGAATTTATACCTAAAAGAAAAGTAGACAACTTTGGTGAACTAGTAGATTCTACTTGGTTACCACACGAGTCATCAGAACTAACTCAAGAACTATTAGACTTTATAGAAAACGAGTTTGAAAACGACATCAGTGAATTTGAAACAGTAGTTGTCTACTATGAAGGTTGCTACAATTTACCAATAAAAATAATAAATCTATGAATAAATATAATAACAAGAAAGACGAAGAAAGTGCTAACAAAGTTTTAGCAGTAATTATAATACTATTTTTTATAACAGTAATAATTGACTACGTCACAATATAAATACGAACAAGTAAAGATAATAATAATA
>CEOI01021278.1_pt1 | contig 50089 bp, 58 predicted proteins | sample 530351 | NCBI WGS metagenome assembly CEOI01 (sample SAMEA2619962, study PRJEB7988) | marine metagenome | biome: marine biome (ENVO:00000447); feature: deep chlorophyll maximum layer (ENVO:xxxxxxxx); material: "saline water (ENVO:00002010), including plankton (ENVO:xxxxxxxx)" | depth 17 m | reverse complement strand
ATTATGCCAGGCGTAGCAAAGACAATCCTTTCTTTACGCTTGATTATTTCTTCTACCTTAGCATCGATTGGTGCGCTCATGTCTTGTAGCATCATGAACATCTTCATAAAATTTACTGTGTTATTCATTGTATTTTGTTTTTTATTTCCCTCCATGTGTCAGGGTATTCGTCTATTAGTATACGCTTGAGTGCTTGTAATTCACTCCAGTTTTCTCTGATAACCTTAGCTTGAGTCTGTATTGTTTTATCCTTGTCTGTCATTGTACTCTTTAATAAATTCTACTACTTCTTTGTATGTAGCTTCAATGTTTATACTACCGAAGAAGTCAGCGTTACTATCGAGTTGATATATCTTTTCTACCACGGGCATCAGCCAATCCCATGAGGTGTGGTAGAAGTATACCTCCTTTCCTTTAAGAAAGAACGTCTTCTTGTCAGGCTCTGCACCCATAAATTCTGCTATTAGTTTATTATTGTTCATCGTTGTATTGTTTAATAAATTCTACTACTGCATTATAGGTAGCTTCAATCTTAGATGTTCCAAACTTTTGTGCAACACATTGAAACGCATCCTGAAGTTCATGGTCTTGAGTCTTTTGATATATAGAACACTCATGCTCTAAGATTACCACTCTAAATTCTTCTTCAAGTTCTGCTTCAATCCTCTCCACTACGGGCATCAGCCAATCCCATGACTCGTGAAACTTAGTATCTGCAAGAGAGCACACAATCATATCGAATCCCATCACATCTTTGTCGATGTTGTAATCTCCGTAGGAGTTGGTGCGCAACCCCATAAATTTTGCTATTAGTTTATTGTTTTTCATGTTTTCTATTGGTTATTATCTACTCCATATAACATATCACACACATCATCTTCGCTGTCATTTGTTACTTCTTTAATTGCTTGAATAAGATTCTCTCTTGCTTGTGTCGGATCGGATATCACCGCTTGTACTAGCCATTCAAATTCGTCTTCCATGTTGTATCCGTTGCGTATAATATCAACGTACCTCTCTGCTCGTTCTTGTAGTTTGTAACTCATTTTGTTTTGGTTTAATTGGTTTTGTAATTAGTTCAGCTAGTTCGTGCATACTGAATGATGCGAAGCCTGTCTGTGTTTTTGGTTTACGCTTGCTCATGTCTTTTGTGGTTTAATGCTCTGCCTCTATCGAGAATGTTTTCTCCTTCAGCCATACCTAGTTGATAGTACTGCCTCCATGCATCGCATGAAAGGAAGTTGTTGAGCCAATCAAGGTACATAGCTTCGGCTTGTTCGTCAGTGTAATTCATATCATTGTAATATTTCCGTCTGTGTCTATGTAACCCGCATCAATAAGGGCTGATGCAGTTCGCCCGTAGCTACCTTGTAGCGTCCATGCCATGCCATTCTTGATTAGCTCAGCGAATAGTTCTAGCACTCCCGTGTCGTCTAAAAGACCGCACTCGAAGTCAATTATTTTGTCTGTTATATTCATGCGTATACTATTTCTGTGTTGTTAACTCTTTCTATTGCTTTGGCTAGATTCTCTAGTGCCTCTACTCTTTCTCGCAGTACGTCTTCATCGTCTATACCATCCATGTAGTATCCGTAAATATCCCAATGGCATGCGTCGTGGTCACTTGCATCGCCTTGACATCGCAAGTCTTCTAGCGTGTCTTTTACTCTTGTGTATCTTGTTAGTAAATCCATAGTAGTTATCCTTTTTCTGATGTGAATCCAAGTTCGTTGAATAGTTGCTCACCCGACTTGTGCTCCGTTGCTTTTACGGATAGAATTTCTGCGTCGCATTGTTCAAGCTCTGCTTCACCTAGCGTATCCCATATCTCGTGGTATAGGTCGTCTTCAAAGCTCTTACCCTTTGTATCCCACTCAACTGTATTGCCTAGCGTTATTCTTTCAACGCTTGATGGCGTTAGGTTGTCAGGTAGAGCTATCTCGATTTTTGTGGTGTATGTACGCACCACTTCTATTTCAAATGTTTTCATGTGTATGATGTATTAATTGGTTTTCGATTGGTTTGAATCGGACTGCTAAGATACGATATAGAATCCATAAATCCAAATTTATTTTTTTAATAACGTAGTTATTACTTGTATCTATTGACCTTCTCAGCGTTCTCATCGTAGCAATTCCTCACCACCATACCCAACTGCTCGGCTACGTAGTTGATGTGCTTAGATGTAGTAGGTGAGTGGTACTCAGATACGACCAATGAACCTAGATTCTCAAGTCCCCATGCAACGTCAGTATCGTAGCTTTTGACGATGATTCGCCACCCATAGGAGCCGTAATACTCTTTGCGCACAGACAGATTCTGCTTGTACTTTGGTAAATCGATCTCACGTGTGTGTGGTACACCCCACATATGTCCGTCGTCTCTGTACATTTCGTACACTTCGTCTGCTCTTTCTAGTAATCCCATTTGTATTTGTTTTTATAAGTTAATGTCCAAAATTGCTTGTTCGCAGAATGCCTCTGCTACTAGGTTTGTGCCCTCTGTATCTCCACACCATGTGAAGTACTCGTATGCTAGTTCTAGTTCTTCGAAGCTAAAGCCTCTGTATGGGTTGAATATCCTGCTCATGATGTTATCGCTATTGTGCATACGCTGATGATAAAAATTGTGTATACGATTAGCACATCTGTTATTACTTTGTCTTTCATGTTTGTTGGTTTAATTTTATTTTACAATTATCTTCAATGCCCTTTGTGGTTGGGTGCCCCCAAGAGTTGCGACAGCACGATTCTTCGCATCCGCCGTGATAGTTACCCATCATGTCCACTCTAATTCCGTTTCTGTATTTTACGTAGTTTATCATAATAATATGTCTTTTTGGTTTGCGCAGTCATAGACTGCAATTTCGTTACGTTCCTTCGCTAGCTTCGTGGCCACGTCAAGGCTGTAGATGTGTTGCACAATGTCGAAGTATATCTGCCCTTCGTGTATCCATGTGCCTACACCCAGTCCAGACGGGAAGCAAACGTCCTCTGTTAGGTTTTCGTCGATAGCGTAACCCCACATCAACTCGGCGCTTTGGTCTGCAGCATTTTGGATGTAATCATCAAGTTGTAGCTCGTATTGATTCCATAGCTTCTTGAAGCCTTCAAAGTGTGCGTTTACGTCAGTGAGTGCAAGCTCTGTAATTGGATTTGCCATAGTGGTTGGCTCTGTTACACCGCCTACGATGTAACCTTCGGTTGGATTGATAGTTTTGTCTGCAAGGCGTGTGAACCCGCCGTCAAGTAGCGTGTCAATGTACGCTCGTCTGATTGTGTGGTCTAATGTCATGATTACGAGTTGATTAAGCCCTCAAGGCGCATTTGCTCGTCGCAAGTGAGTGCATCCCAGTCGGCTGTGTTAGTAGCTTGGTCGAATGTTAGCCCGTCGAATAGGCTACGTACTGCCTGCATTCGCAGGTCTTGGATTAATTGGTTATCCATGATGTATAATTTTTTGGTTTGTAAGAGGGTTTATATACTACTCTCATAAATGAGAGGAGTAGTATATTAAACCTTCTAAAGGTTAGAGCCTAGAGGGGATTCGAACCCCTTCGCACCCTGTGTGCTAGGCTTGTGTGTGTTACGCTGGCTGTGGCGCACCGTCCATGAGTGCCTTGCAGTAGCGGACAGCGTCCTCAACTGAGTAACCCATCGAACGAAGTTCGCTGAATTCAGGTAGCGTGTTCACCTCTGCAACCGCTTCGGGTATGAAGTTCTCAGCTACAGACTGCTTAGCTTGAGACTCTTCGAGTCTCTGATTCTTAGGCTTGCGCTTAGAAGTCTTTGACTTCTTGCGCTTTGGCTTTGGTGCAACCTCTTGGAGGTTAGCGACAGCCTCTGCTAACTCCGTAAGGAGTTTGATAGCCTGAGCCTTACGTGCCTTCGTTGGGTTGAACTTCGCTTGGTTAACTGCTTTCTTGCAATCTCTGATTGCTTGTGTCGTGATGTCTGACATGATGTAAAGATTTTTGGTTTGTGTCAATTCCGAGTGAATCAACGACAACAAAGTTAGGGAAATAAAACACCGATGTCAAGTTTTTGATGGGGTAATTTCCTGCGCGATTTCTCCCGCGTGAAGGTTACGTAGTAACCCGCGTAGAAACAGGCGAAAATTGGGGTGATGACGCGCACGCTTAGGCGCACATGATCCGCACGTGACGTGAGGGGATTTTGTACTGATAATTCAATTACCAATACAAACCTTAATACTAAGCTACGCTTAGTATTACAATTGCCAATAGTAAGTTGGTAATGTCAATAGCAAAACCCCTGAAAGGGGTAATAGGGTTAAAGCTCTAGTGTAGGTGTGGGGTTGTCCTACCCTCCTGCAGAGCTCGTTCCGAGCCGTGTGCTAACGCAATGCTACAACTGAGTAAGCCTAAGTCACTGATAGTCAGGGAGTAAAAAAGCTGAAAAGTATGCGCAAAACGTAACAAAGTTACGGTGCCACGTTTCGGAAAGTCGTTTCGGGTTACGCGCGCCAACGGTTGTATATATACATTATCCCCACCCTATACATTACTCATCAAATTTTTAGGACTACTCGGCAGATCCGACAGTTTTGAAGCTGTTCTCTTATAAACTATTTAACATAATACAGTTGATAAACGGCACATAACCTACTGATTAACATATAATTCAAGTAGAATCTGTTAAACTCTTACTTCAGGGTTGATTTTTAAAAAAATAAGTAGTAACTTCGTAACCATATAAGAGTTAAGCTACTCAGAATGTTGATGTGTAAACACATAAAGAGTCAGAGATAGCTGTATTATATAAAAGTAGTATACAGGATACCTATGTTTAAAAAAGAATGGATCTGGATGAACGTTGTAAAAAAAGATTCTAAGAAAAAGTTTGTTGCAAACAAGATCAAAAAGATCATGGCTGAAGGCAAACCAATGAAACAAGCTGTTGCTATTGCACTTAATATGTGGGAAAGAAAAAAAGATAAATAAATATTATATTTGCTCCATGCAAATCCAGAAGCGACGTAGAGGTAAGTACAGAGTACTCAAGGATGGGGGTAGTGTACAGGGTAATCCTATCCTAACGCAGGCTTATAGTGGGTTTCCACTTTATAGACAGTTTCGTGACGATGGTACATCATATATTACACCAACTCCTTATAATAGGAACTATATAAAAATTTCAGATAGGGGATACTATCCAGGAATATCTTTGGGTTTAGGCGAAGCTGAAGTTGTAGCAAAAAAAGGTGGCTACAGTGAAGCTCAGCAAGCAAAAATGCGAGAGTTAATAGCCAATAATCCAGATTTAACTGACGATGAAATACGTGCAAAGGTAGGCCCCCCAGAAGGGCAACCTACACTCATGACTGATGCGATAGATAAAGTTGTTGAGAAAACAAATGCGGGTGTATTTGGTGATTACGTCAAAATACCAGAATCAGAAAGAGAGGCGGCAGAACAAGGTGTAAGAGATGATATAAATAAAGCAGGGGGAACAATGGCTGCACTAACACTTGGAACTACAAGTGATATTTATAGTGCTCCTCAAAGATATCTTGTAAATCCCGTAACAAGTCTTCTAACTGGAAAGAAGGCAAACTATAATCCTATGGGTTATACGCAATCTATGTTGCAAAATTTAGGGTATGCTGATGATCCAGGCGAAGGGTTTCTATCAACTTCAGAGGCTTTAGGTATAGAAAATCCATATTTAGCCTTTGGTGTGGATATGTTTACTGACCCATCTACTATCTTAGGTTTAGGTAGTGTTATAAAAGGCGGTCTAAAAAACCTTTTAAAATCTTCTCCTAGAAGAAAGGTTCCAAATCAAGCTCTTCTTGACGAATTCCTTGCATCAGGAAACTCTTCGCTACCTGAAGAGGTTTTGTTAAACAACATAAAAAATCCAAATATTAAAACTGGAGTAAGCAAAGCACCTATAAATGTAAAGCATGGCACTCAAGCAGCTGACATCACCGCAGATGATATTAAACTGTTTGAAGACTTTCCAACACGAGGACATAGGCCTGGACCAAAGGGTAAGACAGGACTTGGTAGGGGAGGTGGGTTTTATACAGCTCGCGGTGATCGGGGGTCAACATTTTTTGGTACAGACAGTCGACAGCATCAAATTGGATTAACCATACCAGAGGGATCCAGGTATATAGACTTATCACAAGTAATGAAGACAGATAATCTTCCTATCGGTGATCTTCAAAAACTATATCTAGACGGATATGATTACATTATTGGTAGAAACATGTTAGACGCGGAAGAAATCATAATTTTAAATCCAGATATACTAAAATCTTTTAAATATAATTATCAATCAGGTGGTAAATTTAAATCTATTAATGGGCCTAAAATAAAAGTATTAAAGAAGTAGTATATTTGCCTTATAAAATAATAACATGGCTGACTTAACAATCACAATAACAGAAGCTGTCACTTTGAACGGTGCGTCGAGAGGATCGACTAACACCCATACAGAAACAGTAACACAAATAGACCACAGAATAGTCAGCTGCCTACACTCTGCTGAGCAAACAGTTGTGTTATTTGATAGTGCGGTTGCTGCTGGCACAATAAAAGATGCGACATTAGACTACCTCAGGTTAACAAACCTGGATGGATCTAACTTTGTTACAGTAAGAGTTTCTGGAAACTCAGAAGAATATTTTGTAAAACTAGAGGCAGGAGACAGCTTCCTGCTTAATAATTCAGTGATGGATGCCAATGCTGCTGGCGGTGCGTCTGTTACATTAGCTAATATAGACTCAATAGGAATACAGGCGGATACTGCTACATGCGATGTAGAGATCTTTGCCGCAGCATAATAACAAACAATATGAAAGCATTAAAAAACTTTAAAGCAAAAATAGTAGATCCGCTAGCTGGTGGCCTTGGTAAAGGAAGCCTTAGAGACTCCATAGGAGGTTTTGGCGGTGGAAAACTTCAAGACGCTATGCAAGGTCTTGGCAAAAGCAAATTCAAACTAGGGAAGTTAGCCCATGGTGGTAGGATGCGTTATGGTCATGGTGGGAGAATGTCAAACCGAGAACTAGGCCGTATGCTTTCTAAGTACATGGGCGGCGGTAGAATGAAGTATGAGCACGGTGGCGCTCATGGTGGTCCTCAGGGTGATCCTGAAACTGCAGATCCTTTTGAAAACTTTAGTTTTGAAACAGCTTTATCAGGATTCCAAGAAAGCAATCCTAATCTTGTTAACCCTAAAATGGATTACTATATGCTAGGAGATGAGAGAACTTTCTTAAATCCAGGTGATGATTTTCACGATAAGGTAGTTATGGAGGCTCACGGCAGGGGAGTTAAACACATGGAAGGGGATCGTTATAGCGATATTTTCTCAGGATTAATGGATGAGTTTGAAAGGTATGCGGCAAGTTTAGGAGAAGATGTAGACCCAGCAAAAGTAACTAGAATGAGAGAGGCCTTTGCAGATCAAGCTAGAAACTATGCTGGCCAGGTTTATGATGCAACATTTAACCGATAATAGATAAAGCAATCATGAACAGAAGATTAATAAAAATGAAAAACCACTCAAGAGGTGGTTTGTATAGATTAGGTGGAAAGATGAAGTATGAGCACGGTGGTCTTCACCTTGACACTGATAATATGGAACGCGTAGCTATCGAAGATGGACTAGCGTCTAGCGCTACTCCAGGCGGAGGCGTTACATTAGCTTTTCAAGAAGGTACTGCTGGAGGCTTTGATACAATTTTAAAAAGGTTTCAAGGTGAAAACCCTAACCTTGTTAATCCTCAAATGGATTACAGGTACCTGGGAGATGAAAGGGTGTTTTATGGTCCAGGCGAATTTGACGATAAAATAGTTATGGAAGCTCATAAAAGGGGTGTTCAACATAGAGGAGGAGATCGTCAGAGTGATATCTTTCAAGGCCTAATGAGTGAGTTTGATAATTATGTATCTAGTTTTGGAGATGAGGTTAAAAACAATCCTAGAGCAATAGCAAGAGCGAGAGAAAACTTTATGGATCAAGCTAGAAACTATGCTAGCCAAGTTTATGATGCAGAGCAAAGGAGGATATTTGGTTAAACTGTTGCTGAGAAACGATTGATTCGTAGGTAAGATTATTAATAATAAGCAAAAAAAAGAGCCCCTTTCGGGGCTTTTTTAATCTACACGAACTGATGATACTTGAATATTTATATCGTCTAACTCTTGTGTGACTTGGTAGATACCTGGCTTTTTAGCTCTTAAGGTAAACATCCTGTATCCGTCTCTTATATTAAAGTACCATTGGTTACCTTCTTCAAGGTACTCTGTTTTTGTTTCAGGGTAGTGAGGGATGTATAAAACTTTCCACTCAGTGTCTATACCTTTATCGTATTTAAGGTCGTTCATTACTAAGACAGTCTGAGAAAAAGCTGTTGCGGATATCGACATTGCGATAATTAAAATTAAATTCTTCATAGTATGTGAATTAAAGGTTAGTAAATCAGTTGTATATTTGAACTGCTGATCTCAGTATACGATAAAGTTTTCGTAAAAACAAATTTTGATTGAAGAAAAAATATTTTAACCCAAAGAAAAAGCGCAAAGATCCAGCTATAGAAGCAGAAAAAATAAGACTAAATAAAATTAAAAATGAAATTAGAAGTAATAAGATTCAACAAAGGTAAAGACTCTACTAATGGGATACTCTTTGATATAACAAATGAGAAAAGAAAATTCCTATGCTATACCTTAGAGGACGAAAGCCGTGTAGAGAAAGTGTGGGGAGAGACTTGTATACCTGAAGGAGAGTACCAAATCAAGTTTAGAAAAGAGGGTGGATACCATTCCAAGTATGGTAAGAGGTTTGCTGACATACATATAGGTATGCTTGAGGTGTGTGATGTACCTAACTTTAAATATATTCTTATTCACTGTGGTAATACTGATGAGGATACTGCGGGATGTCTACTCGTGGGTGATACGCAAGAAAACAATAACATTAAAAAAGATGGTTTTATAGGGAGAAGCACTAAAGCTTACATGCGTATATACCCACCTATAGCTAAAGCATTAGAAGATGGAGAGGAAGTAACTATCGTATATAGAGATTTTGCAGATAGTCTTATACTAGAGCCAGCAGACATAACGGAATTTTTTAAAGGACAAGCATAATGATAGGAGGAATATCGTCATCAGGTGGGGTGAGAGCCCCAAAAAAAAGATCAAAACCTAAAGGATCTACATCTGTAGCATTTGACGGGACTAATGATAATGTTTCTATATCAGATTTTACATGGGCTACTACAGGAGACTTTAGTATATCAACTTGGTTTAAGTACACGGATGATGATAGAAATGACGGAATTTTTAATCAATCTTCTGACCGTCCAAATACTATTAGTTTTTTCACAGACACTCTTGACAGAGTTAAATTTAGCGCGACAGTTTCTAACTCTGTAATTATAAACCTTCTAACAGACATTAATGCTACGCCAAACACTAACCGATGGTATCATGTTGTTGTTTGTGTAGATAGATCTAGCGCTTCTGATAGTAAGATTTATGTAGATGGTGTTGCAGTATCAATGGGTATTCAAACTATTGCAGATACCACGACAAGCATTGACATAGCTAGTGATATTATAGTTGGATTATCGGGAACAACTTATTTAAAGGGCCGTATAAAAGAACTTACTTTTTATGATAAAGCTCTTAATGTAAGAGAGGTTGGTATGATATATAAAAATCAAGCTCGTAAAAGATTTCAAAGAAGTAAATTAGGTAAACACATGTTATGCCATCTTACAATGGGTGATAGAGATGACACGTCAGGAACAACTGTTACTGATTTAAGTGGCAATAGTAGAGATGGTACATTAACGAATGGAGCTTCTTTTGTTGCCGACTCACCGTCTTGATACACTTACTACTTACAAAACAATTTTTACAAACTATGCAAAACCTAAAGATCTGTACATGTCCTGAACGAGCAGCCGAGCTTGCTGAGTCAGGGCATACCTTACCCTGTAATTGTACTTCGTCTCACTGCGAAAGATGTGATCTTCCAGAGTGTCAGACGGAGTCAGTCTGTCAAAGTGTTTGTACAGATAACCCACTTTAAGTAGCGGTTGTATTATTCTTTCTCTAAGTTTTTTTTCACTCATACCGTAATCCTCTGATGCGTACTTAGCTGTGAAAAACTCTAGGTCATATGCCCAAAACATAAACATAAGTTCTTTTTGAAAGACATCATATCTCTCTTGTGTGGAAAGAAGAATCTTTCTTAGATTTTTAAGTTGATTCCTTTTTACGTACTTTTGATTAAGCTTCGAACTTTCTCTAAAGAGTTTTTTCTTAGCAACTCTACTCTTAGGCATAGCATTAAATTAATATCACCAAAGATATGGAAGACGAAGGATTCTTACTAGAAATACAGCGACTATCTTTTGAGATGGATAAAGTTATAGAGAAGTATGGGGTAAGAGACAGAGTTATGCAGCTTATGGTGATAGGATTGATGGATGAGGATATTATGGGGAATACTAGATTGAAAGCTATATATAGTTATCAGATAGAGTCTGACGACGAATTAGCAAGTATGATTACCTTTGTAGGGTCTACTTGGGACAATAATGAAAATAAATACAATGAAAATGACGAGCCAGATCTGGGTGATTTACTAGACGGGCTGGGCATAGATTTAGAAGATTAATATAATGGAAGGACTTATTAGAAAAATTATCATCGGGAAAGACCCGAAGGATGCCATGGCTTATTACGTAGGCATGAGAGCAGGTGGCGGCAAAGTGTCAACTATAATATTAGATGAAAGACATCTTGCGCATTGGAATAAAAAAAGATATCTTGTGTATATTAGCATCGATGATTCACAAACTCTGTGGAAGGCTATCGATGATATGCCATGCATAGTTGAATTTGATTTAAACTTTTAAATGACTAAGACAGATCTATACACATCAGGAGGTGAATTTACTCTACCCAACGGAGATAACTACATAGGAGGGTTTCATATTCACATAGATCAAGGAGCCATGGTGGGGTCTTTTCATAAGACTGAACAGCATGACTTGTTGACTCCAGTTAACGATCAAGTTAGATCTTATGTTTTAGGCGTACAAAATGAATTAAGAAGAAATCCTTCACCTATTGTTTCAACTGTTTCATCTGAAGTTACTGCTACTGTTAGCGGTGGCGGCGGCGGAAGTGGAGGTGGTGGAGGGTATTAAATAAAATATAATGAAATCATTACGAAAATTTATCGTTAACATTCCTAAAAAGTTTAACGATACTGTAAAGCTCGGCGATGAAGAGATTTACATAGAGACTAAATTTAACGAGTTTGAGCATAGAGTTATGGAGGGTGAAGTTGTTGCCCTACCAATTAAGTACGAAACACCAGTAAAGGAAGGGGATACTTTGTACTTTCACCATCACGTAGTTTTGCAAGGAGGTACACCGTTACCAGGAATGGAAGACTGTTATATGGTTTTATATAGCCCTGACAACGCAATAGACTCTCAGGCTTTTGCGTATAAATGTAAAGACACTGGAGAAGTTAATGCTTTGTCTTCGTGGTGTTTGTTAGAGCCAGTGGAAGAAAACCTTGGGCTAAAGTCTGACATTATTGAAATTGTTGAAACTAAAAAACAAAACCCAACTCAAGGTAAAATTGCTTATGCATCCAGTTCGTGTGAGGAATTAGGTGTCAAGGTAGGCGATGTTGTTGGTATAGGTAAGAGTAGGGACTATCGTATTAAGATAGACGGTAAAGAATATTATCGTACTCGCGCAGAAGATTTTTTATATGTCGTCGTCGAAGAATAAATTTACCACTATTAGCGCTGCTGAAAGACTTATGAAGAGTATGGAGGTAGCTATTAATAATATGATTGACGAAATTAAAAAGCCCGTCGATCCAGAAATTAATGGATCAGCACGAAAGGCTGAACTTCAATCTATTAAACAAACAGCAACTGATTGTAAAGAGTTAATCGTAGAAAGGCAAAAGCTTGAGCAAATGATTAAAGACTTAAATACAACGGGAGAAATAGAGGACATGAAAGACTATAGCGGTGGTTTTGCTGAAAGGTTTTCAAAATGAAACGATGCCACACATGTCAAAGGGTAAAACCTTATACTGAGTTTTACTACAGATCTAGCAACAATACTTATTTTAAATCTTGTATATCTTGTAGGGCTAAAAATGTAGCAAAACAAAAAAGGATAATATACGAGTGGGTAGATAAATATAAAGAAGACAAAGGCTGTTGCGATTGTGGCATAAAAGATAAAAGATGTCTTCAGCTACATCATAGAGATAGAGGTGATAAAAAATCTAGTGTTGCTCAACTTATAGGTAAAGGATATATTTTTAAAACTGTAAAGGCCGAGGTAGAAAAGTGCGATGTTATTTGCGCAAACTGTCACTCCATACATCACTACGATGAAAGAAGATCTGGAGAATGGGGTGCGGGTAAATACACTGAAAGTATAATAGAAGAAGATTGTGTGCCTATAGTAGAACAATTAGAATTGTTTTTAAATTTTAGCGAAGAAGACTTTGAATAATTTATTAGACATAGAAGAATATGAAGAACCTGCTGTTAAGATTTGTCCCAACGGTACGGAAGGTGAGATTATCGAACTCGGTGGGATACTCATTTGTCTTCCAAAAAGGCCGTCGAAGAAAAACATTGTCGGATATAAAAAATCAAACGACATGCAATTGTGGCAGAGGACATCTATGCCCAAGGAATTGTCTCGTATTCGTTCTATGGATGAGTGGGCGGAAATGCCAAGACAGTTTAGAGAAAAGTTTCGCCCATATATCGAGGAAGAGTTTAGGCGTAGGCGTGAGGGCTTTTGGTTTTATAACAACGGTACACCTACATATATTACGGGGAGGCATTATATGATGCTTCAGTGGACCAAGCTAGATGTAGGGTATCCGTATTTTTTAAATTTTCAACGTGAAATATTTTTACACATGGCTGCGTGCGAGTCTGATCCTCGTTGTATCGGTCAGCTATATACTAAGTGTCGCCGTTCTGGGTACACTAATATCTGTAGTTCTGTTCTTGTGGATGAAGCTACGCAAGTTAAAGACAAGCTTATGGGCATACAGTCAAAGACTGGTAAAGATGCTCAAGAGAATATTTTTATGAAGAAGGTAGTTTACATGTTTAGAAACTATCCATTCTTTTTTAAACCTATACAAGATGGTACTACTAATCCTCGTATGGAGTTAGCTTTTAGAGAACCTTCAAAACGTATTACTAAAAACAATAAAACGTCTCAAGTAGGTGAGGCGTTAAACACAGTTATTAATTGGAAGAACACAACTAACAACGCATACGACGGTGAAAAGCTACACATGTTGTATTTAGACGAAGCAGGAAAATGGGAAAAACCAACAGACATAAGAGACGCTTGGAGGATTCAGAGGACTTGTTTGATCGTAGGGCGAAAAATAATAGGAAAGGCTCTAGTAGGAAGCACCGTAAATCCAATGGACAAAGGTGGAAAAGAATACAAGGATCTATGGAAGGATTCGAATCCTTTGGAGAGGAGCAAGAATGGGAGGACTAGAACTGGACTATATAGATTGTTTATACCAGCTCAAGAATCATTAGAAGGGTTTTTTGATAAACATGGGATGCCTATAGTTGATACTCCAGAATCTGAAGTTATGGGGTTAGAAGGAGAGTTGATTTCTATGGGCGCTAAACAATATTTAAAGAATGAAAGAGACAGCCTCAAGCATGATGCTTCTGAATTAAATGAAGTAGTAAGGCAGTTTCCGTTTACTACTGATGAAGCTTTTAGAGATAGTATAGAGGGGAGCTTATTTAATATAGGCAAGATATACGAGCAGATACAATTTAATGACGATCTATTTCCTAACCCTGTAGTAGTAGGTAATTTTACCTGGAAAGGTGGTGAAAAAGATACAGAGGTCGTTTTTGCTCCAGATCCTAACGGTAGATTCAGAGTTGCTTGGATGCCTCCAGCAGAATTAAGAAATCAAAGACTACTAAACAGAGGAAAAAAAATTGCGCCAAATGCAGAGCTGGGAGTAGGCGGGGTTGACTCTTATGACCTTGATGCCACCGTCGATGGACGGGGGTCTAAGGGTGCGCTACATCTATACAACAAGTTTCACATGGAGCATCCATCAAACACGTTTGTACTTGAGTATGCATCCCGCCCACCTCTAGCAAAAATCTTTTATGAAGATGTTCTTATGGCTGCTGTATTTTACGGGTATCCTATATTAATTGAAAACAATAAGTATGGTATTGCAAGACACTTTGAATCAAGGGGTTATGATGGATACTTAATGGACAGACCTAGACATTTATTAGCTGCCAATTCTTCAACAATAAAATCAAAAACAAAAGGTATACCTTCTAACTCACAAGACGTTATTCAATCTCACGCTCATGCGATTGAGTCTTACATACACGATCACGTTGGCATTAATTACGATACTGGAGAGATGGGCAAGATGTATTTTAATAAAACTTTAGAGGATTGGATTGGTTATCAAATAACAAATAGAACAAAGTTTGATTTAACTATTAGCTCTGGTTTATGTTTACTTGCCGCACAAAAAGCAAAGCCTAAACCTAAAAAAGCAGATCTTTCTGATAGAGTTTTTCTTAGAAGATTCAAGGCTTACTAATGATAATCATACGTTTAGTATATTTGCAAATAATGCGCTTATTAAAAATACATGTACAGTAGTAATAAAAAGGGTAATTCACCTAAAGGTTTTCCAAATCCGTTAGCGCCAGCAGAAGAAAAGTCTATGCAGGAGTACGGTCTTCAATATGCTAAAGCTATTGAAAACCAATGGGGGAGTGGAGCAGATTCACGATCTATATACAGGACTAAAAAAGATACATTCACTAGAAGTAGGAAGTACGCAAACGGTACTCAAGATACTACTCCTTATAAAAAACTTTTAACCTCTCTTGATCCAAATGGTAATTCTGGAACACTTTTAAATCTTGATTACACTCCTGTACCTATTTTACCTAAGTTCGCTAAGATTGTTGTTAATAATATTTTATCTAGAAATCCTCAGCCTAATGTAGAGGCTATTGATCCTTTATCTTCTTCTATGAAAGACATGGAGAAGAAAAAAGTAGAAGCTTCTGTTTTGGCTAAAAAAGAGTTAATGAAGCTCAAGGAAAATGGACTAGAAATAAATGGGGATCCGAATGAAATTCCAGAAACATTAGAGGAGGCTGAAATCTTCATGGGTACAAGTATAAAGACTGATGCGGAAATAGCTGCTCAGATAGGTACTATGATGACTCTTGAGTGGAATGACTTCAATGATGATATACTTAGAAGGTGTGTTAACGACCTAGTAACTTGTGGGATGGCAGTTGTTAAAAGAAACAACGATCCTAATTATGGTATCTCTACTGATTATGTAGATCCTGTAATGTTTATTCATAGTCAGACGGAAGATCCTGGAATGAATGATCTTGTATATGCAGGTCATATTAAAAAGATTACAATAGCTGAACTTAAAAGGTTAGCTGGAGACCAACTTACAGAAAAGCAATATGAAAAAATTGCACACAATGCAGCTGGTAAAGATGGTAATAATTCATCTTCGTTAAACTACACTTTCTACGACAATATAAAAGGTAAAACCACTTATGGTTATGACGACTATATGGTCGACGTACTGGACTTTGAGTTCCTTGCTGTTGACTGTATTCACTTTGAAGAGAAAGAAAGCAAGCATGGTAATTCTGGTTTCTATTATAAAGGCTACTCTTATAAAGAAAAGCATGGGTCTGTTTATGACAGGATTGCTCATCAGATGAATGTAGAAACTGTATATGGTGGTAGTTACGTTTTAGGGTGTAATTATTTATTCGACTACGGTAGAAAAAAGAACATCCCAAAAAATGTTCATGATATTTCTAGAGCCAAGATGTCCTACTCTTGTGTTGCAGTAAACATGCATGACATGTGTCCTAAGTCATTAGTTGACAGTTGTATAGGCTTTGCTGATATGCTCCAGATAACACACCTTAAGATTCAGCAGTCTATAGCAAAAGCTAAACCTGACGGTCTTATTATTGATATTGAAGGGTTAGAAAATGTACAGCTAGGTAAAGGTGGTGAACTACAACCGCTAGACTTACACGATATATACGAACAGACTGGTGTATTCTATTATAGAAGTAAGAATCCAGAGGGAGGATTTCAGAACCCTCCAGTTCGTGAAATAGGTAATAGTATTAGAAATATTAATGAGCTTATAGGACTGTACAACCACTACCTGCGTTTAATTAGAGATGCTACAGGTATTAACGAAGTTATGGACGCTTCAACACCTAAATCAGATTCTTTAGTTGGAGTTAGAGAGCAAGCCATGCAAGCTAGTAATAACGCTATATATAACATTACTAACGCTTCTATGGTTCTATACAAGAAGGTTTGCTCAGATGTTGTTAAGTGTTTGCAGATATTACCTAAAGAGTCTGTTGTATATAAAGTTTACTCTAACGCTATAGGTGAAAACAATATGAGTGTTTTATCTTCCTTTAATGATTTATCAATGTACAACTTTGGAGTTAAGGTTGTAAAGGATATGGAAACTCAAGATAGGCAATCACTGGAACAGATGATACAAGTTTCTTTAGGTCAGCAAGAAATAGATTTAGAAGATGTGTTAGCTATACGAGATCTTAAAGATATCAATCAAGCCCAAAGGCTGTTGATGGTTAGAAGAAAAAAGAGACAAGCGACTAAGCAGCAACAACAGATGGCTATGCAGCAACAGCAACAACAGATGGCTATGCAAGCTGAGCAAATGAAACAGCAAATGGAAGCGCAAAAAATGCAAGCTGAAGCTCAAATTGAAATGCAAAAAATTCAGGCTAAAGCTCAAGCAGAAATAGAAGTGAGTAAAATAACGCACGAACATCGTAAAGAGATAGAGATGATTAGAGCTCAAGCTACGTTAGGATTTAAAACTGACGATCAAGAGTTTAAAGAAAAGCTTGAGGTTCTTAAAGAAGATAGAAAGGATGAGCGTGTTACTAAACAGGCTGTTCAACAATCAAAGTTAATATCTCAAAGAAGGGATAGAAGAGGTGAATTGCAAGACCCGCCAGAAGATCCTTTAGAACAAACTATAACACAATTATTATCAGAGTAAAATGGCTACCACATTAAATTTAGATATAGCTCAAGAACTAGACATTACTGTTCGTAAGGGCGATAATTTTTCTTTTACTGTTACTGTTAAAGATTCAAATGGTGATGCTGTCGATATCAGCCCTGGTAATTATACATTCAATATGGACGTTAGAACATCTACTGATAGATCTAGTAGAGATAATGTTATATTGAGTTCGGCTGGAATACCAGGTGGTCTTACTGCAACTGGAGCTGCTGACGGCACTTTAACTATTGAAGGAGGTGTTATAGCTATGGATAATATACAGGAGGGAAGTTATGTTTACGACATACAGTCTTTTAAAGCAGAAACATCTTTCTATCAAACTTGGTTCTTTGGTCAGTTTACTGTTAATGCTGATATCACAGACTACGATGCATAATGGCTATAAACTTTACAGCACCTAAAAGAAAAAATGTAGATCTATCATTTACTTCTAGTACTGATATTTTAGCAACTCTAACCTCTTCGCTAGAAAGAGGTGTTACCACTCTTGAAGTAAACAAACCTCAGGGTCTTGCATTATCTTCACCTAATGATGCCGTTGATTTAGAAACTATACTTGCAGATGCAGAAATAGCTTTCCAGGCTGATGGTCAGGGTTTTACCAATGGGAATGATGTTACAGAGTGGGTTAACAACGGGACCCTAGGTACAGACTACAATGTTAAAAATACAACTGGCGGTCAGTATCCAACTTTTGATACCGATGATGGTGACAATCCATTTTCAACAACGGGTGCTATTTTGTTTAAAGACTCTAATGTCTCTCTTGAAACGTCTCAATTTTTATCTTTCCGCGGTACTGCTACAGGGGAGAGTCCACCATCAGATCCAGCGCCAGGTGAAAACTTAGTGGCATATAATCAAACGTATGGGCCTGAATATGAATCTGGCTCTGGGCCTTTTGTTATATATCAAGTCTTTGCGTACGAGACAGGATTTAATACATCTGTTCCACCTGCCGTTACGTCTAATGTTACATCTAATTTAATTCCTGGTAATCCTGGTTTTGATCAAGGTGGTATTACCTCTAGGTTTAATGCGATAATGTACAGACCTGCTATACAGTTTGAAAATAATGATCTTAACATTTATGATAGAGATAACACTAGCCAATTTTCTTTTCATTTAGATTATCAAGAAAAGGATCTTACTTATACGGCCGCAGCTGGCGAACCGTTTGTTCAGGTCATATATAGAGACACTCAAGGTGAAATTTATGTATTTAATCAAAACGGTGAACAGGTAGGTCATGAGCCTGTAGACCCCACCGCAAGCTCTCTTGGCTTTAGTCCTTTTGGTCACGACAACCAAGCTGGTTTTAAGTTTCAATTCGGAGCTTTTGGTAGAGTAGGAAATTTAGAACCGTATGCATTTATAAAACCAGCGGCAGATGTAGGGTCTTATATAGCAGCGTTTGGAGTTATAAATAAAGACATAACTAAAATAAAAGCTCAGAGCTTAGGTAGGCTTTTAGGCGAAAAATATCTTCCGTAAGAATTAATATCTTTGCCCTATGAAGAAACTTTTATTTACTTTATTTATTCTTCCTAGCATTGTATTTGCTCAAGGAAGTTGGCTAGACGTTCAAGTTCAAACGGATCAGTATGCTGGAGAAACTTCTTGGGAAATACTTAATGAAGAGTCTGAAGTTGTGGCTGTAAGTCCTCCATATCAAAACAACACTCTACAAAATCATATGGTATTTTTACCGTCTGGTGATTATGAGTTTGTAATGATGGATGCTTTTGGTGACGGCATATGCTGTTCTTTTGGGGATGGGTGGTATAGAATAAGTAACACATGTGGATTAGATACAGCAGTGTATGATTTTGATACAGCGTTAGATACTATACCCTTTACTTTAAACCCATGCGTACCGCCTCTTCCTGGATGTACTAATCCTGTAGCAAACAATTATAACCCTTGGGCTAATATTGACAACGGTAGTTGTAACGTATTTGAGTGTGACTCTGCAGAAACATTAGTGTCAATGGATCTTACATTAGACACATGGCCTGGGGAAACTGGATTTACATTAGTAGATATAGCTACTGGTCAGTTTTATGATCAGGTAATACCTGGTGAATTTGATTTTGGTGATCAGCTTGTTACCTACACTTACAACTTCTGTGTTAGTCTAGGGTTTGAGTTGATATTGGTAGACGAGTTTGGTGATGGATTAAATGGGTATGCTTCAGGCGGTCAAGACGGAGCTTGCATTATTACAGCTTGTGACAGTGTATTGTGGGAGTTAGAGGACCTAGCATTTACTACATTTGATGACGGTAACACTATGTACTCTGGAGCTATTTTTACTGAACCCTGTCCTCCAGTTCCTCCTGTTTACGGATGTATGGATGATGATTATGTAGACTATAACCCAGAGGCCACTCTTCCAGATACATGTGAAACTCTACACACTTGGGGGTGTACAAATCCAGAAGCTTTAAATTACGATAGTGCTGCAACGATAGCAGACCTTGTGGGTCCATGCAGCATACAAATTATTCTTGAGGATGATGCAGCTGACGGATGGGGTAATTCTACTATAGGTATGGTACAGGGCGAACAGCAGTGGATGTTTACTGTAGGTCCTGGTCAGTTTTCTCAATCATGGGATATTATGCTAGACTCCGACGAAGAGGTTGATATATATTACTTCCAGGCTGGCAATCAACAACAATCTTCTCAAGAACTTGCTTTCCAAACACTTCATAACTCTGTGTATGTTCTTAACGAAGCAGGAGATACTTTATTGTCAGAAGGTAGTAATCCATTTATAAATAATGGACAAGGAGCTCTCCAACCATTTACAGGACCTAATTGGACTGTGTATCATTTCACACCTTTTTGTGGGGACAGTTGTATACCTTATATATACGGATGTATCGATGAAGCGGCATGTAACTATAATCCAGAAGCTAACACAAGCTCTGATTGTAATTATCCAGTTCAGTACTACGATTGTGAAAACATGTGCGTTAATGACTACGATAGCGATGGAGTATGCGATGAACTTGAAGTAGCTGGCTGTCAAGACCCTACAGCATTTAATTACAATCCTCTAGCGACAGATGCTGGTGAATGCATACCAGTAATCTTTGGTTGCACCGATCCTACACAGTTTAATTACAATCCAGAAGCTAATACAGAAAACGGAGGGTGTATACCTTATGTGTATGGATGTATGAACCCAGATGCTTTTAACTATAACCCTGAAGCCAATACAGAGTTAGAGGATTCTTGTATTGAAGTGTTAGTTGACTGTATGGATCCTAATGCGTTTAATTACAATGAGTTAGCAAATACTCCTGATGAAGAGCTTTGTTTATATGATGCAGGATGTGTTACAGGACCTGGTGAACCTTACTGGCTTAACGATGGTTGCTATGCTTGGATTATAGACATCGACCCATACTGCTGTGAGGTAGCGTGGGATGAAACGTGCGTAGACCTTTACTCATACTGCGAGCAAGGGTGGCCACAAGGTGTATACGATATACGTGATGTATATAACGTATACCCCAACCCAACAAGCGGATTATTATACATACAAGCTCCATCAACAGCGGTGGTATCTTTGTATAACTATTTAGGTCAAGTTCTTATACAAACTTCTGACAAAACTATAGACATCTCAAATCTTTCAGATGGTGTGTATGAAATTATTATACAATACAACTCTAGAATTATTAAAAACAAAATTATTAAATCATGAAGATTAACTGGATAAACAGCTGGAAAGCTGGTAATAAAAAAGAAGTATATGAGCTTTCTTTTAGATTAGGAACTCTTACAATACTAGAAGTTAGCTTTGGAAGTAACTTTAGATTTATGATCTTAAACCTTGGATTCGAAGTGTGATGACGGAAAAGAGAGATCTTACATCGCTTGTTTATATTGCTGTGATGGTGATAGTGTTTATACTAGGCACATCATTAGAAGCAAAAGGACAGACTCTAAAAAAGACATTTAAGTTTGCTACATTTTACACTGCTTTTAGTGGGGGTAACTCTGTCGCTGATGACAATATATATTCTGTCACCAATGGGTTGCAAACGGATGTATTAGAAACTCCTTTTGATTATTCGTTTACAGCGGGTGTTCGTAAGATTGCTAGGTTTGGTTACGAGAATAGAGCTAATGTATTCTATGACGGTACAGAAAAATCATACAGTGATGCTGCCACTATAGGTAAAGTAAAAGGCTTTGAGTTTTTGTTTGAAGCTGACTGGCGTAGACAGCAGGGTAGAAACTTTTTAGATCAAGATTATTTTTTGCGTTATGTAGCAAAGAACTGGATAGCCAAGGTTGAATACCTTCAAGATGGTTTTGCAGACGTAGAGTACTTTGAGGGATCTCAAAGATTAAGACTTAATGCAAATAACCGCCTTAGTTTTAACATTGGAGTGGCTCAACGTATATCTGAACCATATGGTTATAACCCATTGGAAGAGTGGGTTTTGTCAAATAATAATATACACTATACAAGCTTAGCCCTACAAGAAGGGTACACTGTAGATGTACAAGGTGGTGAATACTTTGCTCCTGACGGTACGCTTGTAGCAAACAGTGTTGATGTTTGGGAACAAGTTGTTATACCTCAAGTTATTAACGATTATGTAGCTAAAAAAAGAAGTGAGCTACCAAATGTTTGGAACTATTCATTAGTTATAGGATATGATTATTATAAGTATTCAAAGGAATTTTGGGTGCATAACTGGGCGAGCGTAATGCCCTATCACCTTAAAACCGATGACGAGTATTCCTACTTTGAAACCACCGAAGGAGGGCAATGGTTAGATTACGGTGCAGGCCTTATCTTTGGGTGGAGATTAAACAAGAGTCTTGGTGTATTCTTAGAAGGCAAATACAATAAGTATTGGAATCGAGAATGGCATGATTTCTCTGTTGGATTAAACTATGTAATATTATAATGGCACAACAAATTGGAGAGGATACTAAAGTAACATTTGACCTAAAGACAATAGGTATGGGTGTAGCAGGGCTAGCAGCTCTTATAGGAATGTGGTTTACGCTACAAGCTGATATTGCTTTAGCTAAAGAATTACCAGAACCAGCAGATCCAGAAATTACACGCATGGAGTTTGATATGAAAGACCAGCTAGTACGTCAAACGATTATGACAACTCAAGAAGATGTATCAGAACTTAAAGAAGATCTAGACCGTATCGAAGAAAAAATAGATAAACTACAATGAAAGTCGTAAAAAAATATAACACTGGGGGTTTAGCAAGAACAAAAAAAGAAGCTAGAGATATTTTTAAAGCCAAGAAAAAGTCTGCAAAAGCTTATAAGAAACTAGCGCGAAAAGACAGAAGGGATGGTCTTGTAAGTAAAGAAGAGGCTAAAGAAATGAAGGCTGAAGCTAAAGCTGCAATTAAAAAAGCTAGAGATAAAAAAAGATCTGATATAAAACAAATAAAAACGAATAAAAAAATTAAGAAAAAATTTGATAAGCTTCCTGGGATTAAAGTAGGTTAAAAAAATGATAAGACTGTTTTACATATGTTTGCTTGCATTGACATCTCTTGGTGTTGGTATACCAGATTCAGGAGTATGTGTTGTTGAGTTTAATGCTAGCTTTAACGCTGCCAATAGTGTAGATTGGTTAGATAAGTTGAGCGATTGTAAAGGCAAACGTATAGATATAGCCGCTGAACCAGCATTACAAAAAAAGCACAAGATCGTTGTAGTGCCAACAGTTATTGTATTTAATGATGGTGAAGAAGTAGAAAGATTTCAAGCTAATATTATGATGCAGCTTGAAGCTACACAAGATGAAGTGCAAGAAGCTGTGGATGAAATTATAATGAGTGCATTCTAATGAAAGCAAAAAAGAAAGACTCAAGATTAAAAAGCGCTGGAGTGTCTGGTTATAATAAACCTAAGCGCACGCCCAATCATCCCAAAAAATCTCACATAGTCGTAGCTAAAGTTGGAGATAAGGTTAAGACAATTAGGTTTGGTCAACAGGGTGCTAGCACTGCAGGTAAACCTAAAGCAGGTGAGTCTAGTAGAATGAAAAAGAAACGTGCAAGCTTTAAAGCTCGCCATCGTAAAAATATAGCTAAAGGTAAGATGAGTGCAGCTTACTGGGCAAACAAAGTAAAGTGGTAATGAAGGCAGTAAAAGGAAAACAAACTAAAAATTTTACCATCCTAAATAAAACAAAATCTATTGATCCCCCTAAAGGTTTTCACTGGATGGAGGATAGCGGTAGATATTATTTAATGGAGGGTGATTACAAGCCTCACCCTGGCGCTGTGGCTAAAGCTAAATTTAAAATGGCTACTCATAAAAAGAAATGAAGATCAATAAGAAATATCTTAAGGGTAGTAAGAATCCTAAACGAAGAGCTGAGCTTATTCGTAAGATCGCTGCTATATACAAAAAAGGTAAACCTTATCCAAAGAACTTAGATGCTTTAATGAAAGAAAGAGACAGACTATGAAGGTAAAAAAGAAAGAATATAAAAAAGGTGGTAAGAAATTTCCAGACCTCAACAAAGACGGAAAGATAACTCAAGCTGATATCCTTAAAGGAAGAGGAGTATTTGAAAAAGGAGGTAAGAAGGGCGGTGGTATGTCTGGGCTTGATGCAGCGGAAAAACAAGTATACAAGCGAGGGCTTGCTGCTTACATGAGTTCTGGTAACAGACCTAAAACATCTCAACACGCTTGGGCGATGGCTCGTGTGAAAAGCGCTTTTGGAAAGAAGGAAGCAGCTAAGATTAGAGCTGGTGGAGGTAAAAAGAAGAAAAAGAAATAATAACTATATTTGCATAAATAACTATTAATTATGGCAACAACAACTGCAACATTAACACTTTCGAGCGCTGACCTAACTGGTGACGCTCTATCGTTGTCTACAACGGCAACACTTACAAAAGCTGGTACGGTAACTGGATTAGACCAGACTACTGGTGTAGGTAGAAAAACAACTTCATCTACTTCATTGTATAATCTTTTTGAAGGAAACTCTTACACGGCTGCTAGAGCTCACAAGGTTTACGTTAGAAACACCAGCACAGTAGCTACTGAGTACGTTACGATTTCTATCGGCGACTCTGGAGGGACTCCAGAAGAAATTGGAAGACTTTACGCGGGAGACTGGATGTTTATTCCTTGGTCTGCACACGATGCAGCAAATGACATTTGTGTCACTCCTAGTGTAAGTACAGCTCTTACAGTTGAGTATATGCTAATTTTTGAAGCATAATGGGTAGCGTACGAGCGTCACTAAGATTAACATCATCAGATGTATTGACTACAGCTGTTGATATAACTACAGCTGCAGCAATTGATGCAGATGCAGGCTCTGTTGGTCGTGCTAAAGTTTTAAAAACTGCAGTACATAACGATGCATTAGTAGTATACAAAGCTGACGACAAGCTCGTAAATGCGAATCTTTATGTAAAAAACTTAGAGATAGAAAGAGAAAATTACGTTTACATATATAACGACACTGACTCAGACGCTCTTGTTGCTAAAATTCCAGGTGGTGAGTTTGCTTTTATCCCAGTTGCAGTGGATAAAACATATAAGGTGTACGCTACACGAGTAGACAGTTTAGTTGAATTTGCTGTGTTTGGATTAGATAGCTCAGCAGTAACATTATCATAATGAGTAAATTATCAAATAATAGTAAAGCAAACAAGATGGCCTTTGGCCAGTTTGGTTGTTCGTTTACAAACACAAACACACAAGTGCTTCCACCAGCAGGTCATGTAATTGTTGCTATTCAGTTTTTAGCCAACACTACTTTTGACGAGCTTTCTCCAGTTGGAGGAACCTCAGGTTTATCTTTTGGTGATGATACAAATGAAAAAGGTAATGCGTCTTCTGGAGGACAGATTATCAACGCTGCGTCTGATTCTAACTTAACATCATTCCCAGAGGGTATGACTATTTACGGTAGGTGGGCATCATTTACTATTGATGCTGACGCTGACGGAGGTGTAATCGCATACTTCGGAGAATAAAAATAAATTAATTTAATATAATATGAGTGAAGAAACTTTTGACAAATTAGAATTTGTCGACACTCCTGAGCAACTTCAGGAGTCAATACAAGCTGACTTACAAAGTCAGCCACAACAAGAACAACAACCTCAAGAGCCTGTCTCTTCTCAACCAGTAGAACAGACTCAAACAGAGGTTCAAAACTTTCAGCAAGAATCTGCACCGACGGGTGTCGAGTCTTATGAAGAATACAGTGATGAAGACGTTGAATCGGGAGTCCTTGGTTTTCTCAGCGAAAGGCTGGGTAGAGAAGTTTCGAATTTTGATGATCTAACTCCACAGCAACAAGAAACTTTCAGTGATGAAAGAGTTAAAGCGATAGCAGACTTTGTTGAAACAACAGGTCGTTCGCCTAGAGATTGGTTTGCATACCAGTCGCTTAACCCATCCGAAATGGATGATGCGACAGCAGTAAGAGTTAATCTTGCAGCAGAATATCCAAATCTAGCTCCAGATGAAATTAACTTACTCATTAAGGATAAGTACAAGTTAGACTCTGATCTCTATTCAGAGGACGAGTTAAAACTTTCGAAGTTGCAATTAAAAATTGATGCTCAAAAAGCAAAGCAATCTATTGAAGATATTCGACAGAGATACAATGCTCCTGATCCATCAATTGCACCGCAGTCAATAGTTACTGAAGACTGGTTTGGTGAAATGTCTACAGAACTTGACAACATGACTGGAGTCGAGTTTGATTTAGGCAATGGTAGATCTTTTACGTATGGTCTAGATGACAATACAAGATCGACTATTAAAGACGCTAACTCACGTTTAGATGACTACTTTGACCGCTATATAAGGGATGACGGAAGTTGGGATTTTGATACGCTTAATTCTCACAGACTTGTTCTAGAGAATATTGACTCTATTGTTTCTAGCGCTTATAGACAAGGGCTAGGCGATGGTCAAAAGAATCTAGTTAACAAAGCTGCGAATGTAAGTGTTGATCCAGCACGCCGTCCAGATAATCAAAATATCAACTCTGTTGCTGAACAACTAAAACAACAATTAGGTAACAGAGGTGTTATGAATGTTAAAATTTAAAAACTAAGAAAACATGGCAATTACACCAAGTAATGCAGCCGATGCAACGCCAGTTTCAGGTGGTATAACTAACTCACCAGATAAGTATACTACTGTAGAAGAACTGTTAGCGTATAATAAGCCAGACGTACGTGATGAGCTTATCAAGGCATACGGCGATCAAGGAATCACAGGGTTCCTTAAAATGACAGGAGCTGTTCGTTCAGGCGGTACAGCTGATTTTATAACGTGGTTCGAAGAGGGCCGTCGTCACACAACTATTGAGTTTGGAGCTACAACTGTTTCAGATTCTGACGTTGATGGAATTAAAGGAATTGAAGCTGTATTAACTAAGGTTAATGGAACTGCAGTTGCTTCTATCAGCGCTGGTCTTGGAGGGGCTGTTACTCAAGCTGCTCAAGTGTTAAACGTAGGTGATGTTCTTTTAGACCAAGCGTCAGGACACGTGTTTATCGTAAACCTACTTGATACAGATAAGGATGGATCTACAGGAGAAAACCTATCTGTTATCTTAAGCAGACTAGACGGTACTGATGGTACTAGCGGTATGATCGCTACTAACCAGCAGATGGCTCTTATCGGTAGCGCACACCCAGAAGGTCAAGCTGCAGGAGCACGTAGTGCTTTCCAAAAGGCTAACGTTAACAAGCTGAACAACTCTTACATGATCGTTAAAGACATGTATCAAGTAACTGGTTCTGCTGCTACTAACATTGGTTATGTAAACATCGGAAACGGTGATTACCGTTGGTACATCAAAGGAGAGCAAGAAACTCGTGCACGTTTCATGGACAAGCGTGAGATGATGATGCTTTTCTCTGAGAAGGCAAATCAAAACGATCAAGGTGGAACAACTATCTCAGGTCTTCCTGGTGATATCCCAGGATCTGAAGGTTACTTCGCTGCTGTAAGATCTCGCGGTATCACTGCTACTGGAGATTCTACTACTAGAATTTTTGATGAGCTTGCTACTATTGACAACATTCTTATCGAGCTTGATAAAGAAGGAGCGCCAGCTGAGTACGCTATGTACTTAGACCGTCGTACTTCTCTTGATATCGATGATATGTTAGCTAATGGAGTTGCTACTCAAAACACTGCAGGTCTACCAGGACAGTTCGGAGCATTTAATAACGATGCGGATCTAGCTGTAAAGCTTGGATTTAAATCATTCACTCGTGGTGGATACACATTCCACAAGCACGATTGGAAGCTTATGAATGACCCACAACTTCTAGGTGGTATGACTGCTGCTGAATACAGAGGAGCTATGATCCCAATGGCATCTTATGTAGATCCTCAGTCTGGTGTTTCTGCACCAGCTCTTGAGATGGTTTACAAAGAAGCTAACGGATACTCTCGTGAGCTAGAGCACTGGGTAACTGGTGGTGCTGTAATTGGTAATAAGACAGATGATTCTGATATTGCTAAGTTCCACTACCGTTCTGAGTGTCAGCTAGTAACTCGCGCTGCTAACCAGCACGTAATTCTACGCGGAGCATAATATTAACTAAGTGATGAGAGTTGGGCTTCGGCCCTTCTCTCTGATCTTTAATACTTTCAATCATGGCAGAATTTTTATTTCCTCTATATCCAGACGGATCGGCAGATGCTATTACAGTATCTGGAACAAATACAGTAATATCTGTCACTAATTATTTAACAAAAATTACTGGTGCTAACGCAGACGACAAAGCTTCTTTACCAGCTGGCCTTAAGACAGGTCAAATGAAGAAGCTTCAGTATGTTGCTGAAAGTGCTGGTGGAGATGATGTTGATGTAACTCTTACAAATGCTGAGTCAGCTTCTTTAGATGTTATTAGAATGACAACTATTGGAGACTACGCAATTTGCCAGTGGACAGGATCTTATTGGAAGATTCTAGAACTAGGTAATGAGACAGGAGTTATGGATACCCCTACTGTTGGATAATAGTGATTATTCATACTATACGAGAAAGGCCTTCGGGCCTTTTTCTTTTGTCGTATATTTGTAAACAATGAAACAGTTTCTATTTATAAGAAGGTCTACAGAGGTTTATACTATACCAGCTTCTGCACTTAAAATTGTTGAGTACACAAGTGACACTTCAGTATCCTTACGATTTGAAACACACAAAGATGGAAAGGAAGCTACAACTGTTGTTGCATTATCTGTTACTTCTGGCAAAGCAACAGATGTTATTACTGCTATTTCATCTCAAGTAGCTAACTCAAATGCTACAGTATTTAAGTATGATAATGTTAACAATAAGTACTTTACAAGTAACGTAACTGCGATTTCCTCTATAGTTGTAACAACACCAACAGATTCAATAGCTGGGACAAGCGTTACCTCTACTGGAGAGACTGGAGGGACAAAGTTTTTAAGAGAGGATGGAGATGGAACGTGTAGCTTCCAAGATATTTCAGCAATAACAGTAGCTGATGAATCATCAGACACTACTTGTTTTCCATTGTTTGTTACTGCGGCGACTGGAGCTCTAGCCCCTAAAACTGGCAGCAATCTTTCTTTCAACTCTAGCACTGGGGAGTTAACCGTTGATGGTTCTCTTACGGCTAAAACAATGCACTTTATTACCTGTCAATTTTTTGATGATATAGGCACTACAAAGCACTATCTCCCATTAGGAGACCCTCCTCAAGAAACAACGTCAGACGGTAATACTTTAACAGATTGGCTTTGTCCGTGTAACATAGTGGTTAAAAGTATTATTATTAAGCTGCCTGCTGCTACTACGGGTAACGGAAATCTTACGCTTGCTGTAGAAAAAACTCCAATTAATCAACCTCCTGGTCTTAGTCCTACATCTGTTGAGTCTGAAACATTAGCAATAGCCTCCACAGATGACAACCATGTTGCATACTTTAATTTTGATAATGCTGCTTTAAATGTTGGCGATAATTTACAAATAAGCATTCAAGCTGATGCAGACTTAAGCGGTAGCGCAAACTGGTTTGTCAATGTTATTATTGAAATGGATTGGTCTACTAGATACACAGGATCGTCAGAGGTTAAGGACTCTTAAAAATGTATAGTATTTATTGCTATATTTGTTACGATTTTAATTTAATATTTAATAACAATGGAAAAGAAAACTAGAAGGACTGGAGGACAGTCTAAACCTCAGCCTCAAGCTGAGCCTACTCAGGTAGAAGAAGTGGTTATGGAAGCACCTAAGCCACAAGCAAAAAAACAAGCGCCAGTATTTAAAAGAACAATACAAGAGAATACATCGAAAGTGTATGAAGCTTTAAAAAATAAAGGCCCAGCTTTTATGATTATGAGTCGTAAAATTTCAATATACGACAAAGAGACAGATTCAATTAGAACAGCTAGATACTGTCCTAATGAAAACTCTATTTGGATGGACGAGCAAAACGAAAATAGCCGTACTGAACCTATTATTTTTAGAGATGGTTTTTTAACTGCAAGAGCAGAGCAGCCAAACCTTAGAAAGTTTTTAGAACTTCACCCGTCGAATGTAAGTAATGGCGGTAATCAGTTTAAAGTTATAGACACTAAAAGTGATGCTGAGTCTGTAGTTAAAAAAGAATTTGAGGTTTTTGATGCTGTATCTATGATTAAAAATTCTGAGACTAACGATCTCCTTTCTGTAGCTCTTTACTTTAAGATTAATATCGACAGACAGATGAGCGAAATAAAGCATGACCTATTGATGATTGCTAAGAAAAAACCCGCTACATTTATAAAAGCTTTTGACGACCCTATTGTAAAATGCAAGGCTACAATCAAACAAGCTTTAGATTATCAAGTAATTAAAAGCAGTAGAGATAGCGTAAGATGGTACGATTCAAATGGTATTATCGTTTCAGTTCCTCATGGTCAAGATGCTATTGATATTATGTCTAGATTTTGCTTAACTGAAAAGGGCGCTTCTGCGCTTGCTTCAATTCAAGATGAGCTAGACAAGCTAGCATAAAGCAAGATAAACTATTGTAAAATAGGAGGCCAGCCCAGTGCTGGCCTTTTTCGTATATTTGTTTTAAATATTATGATATGATAAGTGTACAATCAGTATATGATTCGGTGAAAAATTTAGCCAACAAAGACCAAAAGGGATTCGTTTCCCCTTTGGTGTTTAACGACTTCGCTAGAATTGCTCAGCTTAATATTTTTAACGAGATGTTTGAGGATCTTTACAACGGTAAAAAACTTAGAAGAATGAACGCTGATGGCTCTGCTCATTTATCTATGGTTACTCGCTCTAAATCTGATCTATCTGTATTAAGGAAAAAAGAAGATCTTGTTAAGAATAACATTACTGGAGTCTTTGAGAAACCTATAGATTTTTCTTTTGCTGTTTCTTGCAGTTTAACAGGAGCTAGAGGTAGAGCAAAAACAAACATACATTTATTGTACGACGAACATAAGGTAAACCAACTTTTATCTAGCAATCTGTCGGCTCCGACTAGAGAGTATCCAGTAGCTTTAATATCAGAAGATATAGAGGTTTTTCCAACGGCGATAAGTAGGATTGTGTTGACATACCTAAGAACTCCTTTAGCGCCTAGCTATCAAGTAAACACTCTTGAAGTTGACAACGTTACCGTTGAAACATTTAACGAAACCGCAAGTCAAGACTTTGAATTACCAAAGCATTATGAGCAGGAGCTTATTGCAGAAATAGCAAAGATGATAGGAATTAATCTTAGAGATCAACAAGTACAGGTTTACGGTACATCCGAAGAAACTCAAGCATAATGGCAAGAAATACAGTATTATTAAGTCAAATAGTAGGAGATTTTATCTTAACTCAAGAAGAGGGCGATTACTCGTCTAACTCTTCCCAAGTTGCTATACATAATTTTGCGCTAAGAGGATTGAGAGAAATAGGATTTGATTTAGGGAAAAGAATCAAATCACTAAAGCTGGATGTTACATCATCTAACAATACTGTTGACCTGCCAGACGACTTTGTTGACATCGTGAAGCTGGGTGTAGTGGGGACTAACAATATGGTTTACGTTTTCCCGCAGAATAAAAACATTAACTACTCTCAGTCTTACGCTAACAGCTCTGGTACAGCTGTCGGAACATCTGCCTCTGCAGCTGACTCTGATAGTGATGGTGTATTTGATCGAGTTGACTCTAAGTCTGCGACTACTGGCTTAGCAGGAACTGACGATCTAGACACTCTTTTTGATTCGTTTGTATTTAGAAACTTTGTACACGGAACTACGTCGGGTAGACTTTACGGTGTTGGAGGTGGACATACAGGCGGAGCATACAGACTCAACCTAGAGCAGAATAGAATAGAGTTAGAAACTTCTGGGAACTACGATGAAGTTGTTATAGAGTACATTGCTGACGAAGCTCGATCTTCAAACCCTGAGGTTCATGTATATGCAGAAGAAGCTTTAAGGGCTTACATATATTACAAGCTTATTGAAAGAAAGTCTCAGGTTCCTATGGGTGAGAAAGCAAGAGCTAGATCAGAGTACTACAATGAGCGCCGTAAGGCAAAGGCAAGACTAAGCAACTTTACTAAAGAAGAAGCTATGCAGGTTATACAAAAGAACTTCAGACAGTCTCCTAAAGTATGATAGATAAGTTAACACCACGAATACTCCAAACCTCTAAGGATAATAGAGCTATGGGGCCAAACGAAATGCTTGATGCTCTTAACATTACCGTTACAGGTGATGAAGATGGAGGAGCTGGCGTTCTTAAAAATATAAAAGGGACTAATTCGGTTTCAGTAGCACATGAGTTGGCTGGATTTCCAGATGGTGAAAATGTAGTTATAGGCAGTGTAAAAGATGAAACGTTAGGTGTTGTATACTTTTTTGTTTGGAATGAAAATAATGACCACAGTGTGTTCGCATATAGTTCAATAACAAACACGTACAGATTAGTACTTAAAACACCTGAATTAAATTTTGACAGGAATGGTTTTGTGAAAGGCGATGTTGTGAGAATAAAAAGAATGCCAGAAGATAAACCTGTTATAAAGCTTGGTTGCACAAATCCAGACGCTCTTAACTATGATCCAGAAGCAGAGTTTGATGATATGAGTTGTGTTTATGCTGATATATTTGAAAGTGAATTAGGGGTTGATCCTAATGCCCCTCCAGTTCTCCCTGCGTTATTTGATTTCTGCGAATATATATCACCTACAGATTTAGAAAATGGGATTCTTGTTTCGGTAGCTCCGTTTATAGGGCCTTTATCGCAGTTACTTTTTGCTAACCCAGACGCAGTTTATACTCATCCAAATACTGGCAATAGCGTCTTTTACGTTTCAGATATTCTAGGTAACGTTTACGACTTCCCATTAACTGCTAGTGGAAATTTAAGTTCCTCATCTTATGTATTAGGCGAAAATCCTGCTTTTGGAGTTAATCTACCGATAGAAACTTTTGGGTGTTCTTATACTCCGCCACCACCACCTGAAGACTTTGGTGACAACTTAATTGAAAACGAAGATGAAGGCGAAGACGAAGATGAATCAACTGATGGCAGTTATGGCTTCGGAATAAATTAGATTTATATGGCTTTTAATACAGAACAACTACAAACATTAGTCCATCCTTTTGCAGGTGACGATCCTGAAACGGACATTACGTTATTCTTTACGGATAATAAAAATGAGCCGAGGTGTATCAACGTGCGAAGATGTATTGAAACTGACGAGCAATTTACAGGCAACCCTTTCGGATATTCTGGAGAGGAGTTAAGGGATTTTATTACTGCCTGCCCAAGGGTACCAGAAAAACCAATACAGTTTAATTTTCAAAGTGTTACTGACGAAAATGCTATAGAGTTAGAAAGTAATTTTAAAAACTCTGACGGTTTAATCTTTGCATATCAGAACGTATATAAAAATGGATACATAAGTTCTTTGTCTTCGTTCTCTAAAGTTGCATACCCTCCAGCTATATCTACACTTGGCAATAGAACTCCTGAAGAAGTCACCGTGTCAAATACTATGTTCTTAACTATACCTAAGCAAAACAATGAGGTTAGGTATATAAGAGTATTATATAAAGAGGGTGATGGGGGAACTTGGAAAATCATTGATCAGGTTGCCGCTAACGAAGATCTTAATAATATAAATTATGAATTTATAAATAATGAAGAGACTTCAGGAGTGTATACGTTTTATAAAGAAAGAATTTACCCTATTGTTCCTTTAAACGAATCGTCTAAAAACTTTGATAAACTCCCCGCTGTAGCGCAATCGCAAGCTATATCTGGTAATAGATTAATGTACGGTAACTATGAAGAAGGGTTTGATCAGGTGGCGGCAAGAGCAAAGTCTACAGTAGTATACAAAGACAGACTCGAAGACCTTAAAATCTTTGACATTGATTGTGAACCGATTGTATATAGAGGGAAGATGGCTGCGTTTACTGTTGACACATCAGGTTTACCAGAATCAATACCTGCTGGATTTTATACAATAAATATAAATTTTAAGCCAAGAAGGAATATTCATGTTTACAGTGAGTCGGGAAGTTATTTAGGTTCTCGGCATAGAACAGTTGATGGGGTGACTTCTTTTGATGATGAGTTTACTGGAGAACCTGTTGTACAACAAGATTCTAGCTTATTTCATACTAGCGTTGAACTCTACCCAGAAGGGGGATCTGCTTATCCAGGCAATTCTGCTGGCTTGGTTGACTCCTTACTTCTTTTTCCTGGTGCTAACGCCAACGTTCCAGGAGTGGGTACATGCATATGGCAAGATGTAGGGCAATCAAATGAAAATACAATTTCAATAGGCCAAAGTCCAGCAACTCCTTTAATATTAGGTATAAAAGAAATACCCATTAGTTTTACTTTTAATGCGCAAACTCCAATTACAAATAGCGATGTCAGCGCCATTATAGATTATTTAATCTACGATCAACCAGTTGACGTAGAAAATATAATTTTGTCCGAGTTTGATGTTGAGGTTATTAGCACAAGTGGTGGAGATTCTGAAACTGGCGTAATAAAGCCGTTTGTGGAGCTAGATTTAGGGTTGACTAATCAGCAACAGTTTAACCAAACTTCATCTTTTGCTGAGCTTGTTTGTATAATAAATCCGTATCAATCAGGTCAAAGCAGTGGAGGGTGTGGTGGATTTTTTATAGTAAATAAAGCTGACGTTACGTTTAGGCTGTTAAGAGTTCCAACTGATAACCCTGGCCCTGAGGCAGGTGATCTTGAGTCTTATGAATGGAACGAAAGTGTAACGACAACTGGAACTAAAAAAGGTTACTATTTTAACATAGAGTCTATAGATGCAGATTATCCTAATTCTTTTTTTAGTTGCTTCCCTAAGCCAGATTTAGGCAGGGGTGAAGTAGGTATAAAAGATGGAGCGGTTTCATTTAAACCAAATACCCCTTGGAGAATTTACAGCAATATAGGCCAAGTAAACCCAGCCTTCCGATGTGTTTTTTGGCCCCATGTAAGAGCATCAAAACTTAAAAAATTCGATGGGACTAGAGTTTATGTTGGTAATTCTTATTCTGCTGGAAGTATGTACACTATGCCTGGGTTAAGTGGAAATGGTGCAAGTAATGAAGATGCTGTTCCTTATCGTATTGGATCTTGGTTGGTGTTAGATTCAGATACTGTAGACAGCAACACTGTTTTTGGTAATTGGTATGGGGCGGACATAGATTTTGCAAACTGTCCTAACGGTACTACTTTTTCTCGTATGGCCCCTAATGTTGTTAATAATTTAGGTATATTGTATTTTGGAAATAATAATGCTACATCTGACTACGCACACTTTCTAGGCAGAAAGCCTGTCATTAGTACTGATGGTAATTTCTTTAATGTTGAGGGTAGTCTTTCTAAAACCTGGAGAGGCTTTGTTAGAAATTTTAATTTTGGTGCAGGAAATTCAAATAACCTTTGTGTAGTCGATGGTGATTGTGGCCCTGGTGGTCAAATGTCAGCAAGCAATCCTTTTTCAGATTCTACGATTGATGTCAATGGAGAGGTTGAGGATATTACGGCAAAGACTTTTAATGTTGGGGATATAGTAAACAACCCTTTTATTCCAAGTGATTTAGGAGTTACTGGCCCTGCTATTGATTCTTTTTCTACGCAAGGCGCACAACAAGGTTTGGAAACTGGGGAAGTTGCCAACACTTTTGGGCTGGCAGAGGCTCCTACTGGAGAAACTGCATTGCATAATAGATTTGGAAGTGTTTGGAATACGACTCTTTTAGGTCTTGTAACAAACATGCCCTACATTGATCTTTGTTCTTTTTATTTAGACGTTAGCTCTTCAGAAAATACAGCGTCTCTTTCTCCAGTTAAAGAAGGCGCATTTGAATCTCTTTCTTTTGATAACCTAACAGTTAGGTCAAACTTTTCAACTCTTACTGATACAGAACTTTCTTTTAAAACAAGAGCATCTCATGATTTTGGCGTAGTATACTACGATGAAAGAGGTAGAAGAAGTTCGGTAAATAAACTTGATAGCGTATATGTCCCAGGATATTCTGATGAAGAAAGACCAGGCGGGACTAAAGGTGCTGTGGCTATTCAAATAAAACTTCAACACGTTGCTCCATCGTGGGCAGACCGTTATAAAATATTTTATTCTAATAGAAACGAAACTAAAAAATTTATACAGTACGTAGCTGGTGATGCTTTTATAGAAAAAAATGCTGACTCAGGCAAAAACAAAATATATGTTTCTTTAAATTACTTACAAGGTACTAGAATGTCTTACTCTAGTTCTTATGGGGCTAGAGATAAGGATACAGACGAACCCACTTTATACCGATACTCTAAAGGCGATAAATTAAGAGTTATAAGCTACTATAAAAACGATACAGAGAGGGAGTTTCTTCCTCCATCTTATGAGTTTACAGTTGTTGGTGTAGAAACATTAAACAAACTATTAGAAGACCACCCGTTATATTCTGAAGGACTAATATCTGGTACTAATGGAGAACTAGAAAAACTAAGAAGAAACGGACAGTTTGTAGTCCTTACGGACAATTCCAATGCAAGCGGTTTTGCTGCATCAGATATTGCTACAAACTCTTCTAACTGGTCGAAGAGATGTATATTTGAAATTGTATCTCCACTTAAAGAATCTATTGAAGAAACTCAACCATACTTCGAAACTAACTATGGTGGTAAAGTTTTATTCTCTTATGGCCTTTCTCAGGATTTAGGTGAGCCATCATATATTCATGAACAACCTGCTGGTGGGCACTTAATTGAAGAGGGAGATGTATTTTTTAGGTCGGTGCCTTTGAATACTAGAGAGTTTGTAAATAACGAGTTTGTAGATTTAATTGCTGTTGATGAAGAGAATAATGATAATTCTCAATCTAGATTTTTACCTTACTACCTTGAAACTGAAGCACTTACAGATTTGTATAGGACGGTTGCTAAGGGTTATGGTAAACCTAATTTGATCAATACTGACGCTTATAGAAAGCGAATGGAAACGTCTGTAATATTTTCAGATAAAACTGATTCAGCTCAATTTAGAATACGACATACGTCATTTTCTGACTTAGATCAAAACTCTTTTGACCTTCCTGAAAAACACGGAGATCTAAATTATATTGCTGGAGAGGACGAATATATTACTACACTTCAAGAAAACAAAGCTGCTGTTATACCAGTCGATAGATCAATAACAGCTACGAGTCAAGGAACCGAAACGGTTAATATTTCTGACAAAGTACTTAACTCAGCTAAATTTTATTTTGGCGAGGGTGGACCAGCTGGTAATCCTGAGTCTGTTGTTGCAGTTGATGGCTATATTTATTTTGCTGACAAGCACAATAAAAGGATATCAAGGCTGTCCCCAGGGGCACAAACTTTAGAAAATATTTCTAGCCTTGGCATGGAAGAATTTTTTAGGCGACAGTTTAACAGGTTGTTAGACTCTTCAAACTCTTTAGATAAATCAGATATAAGAATAACTGGGGGGTTTGATCCTATGGAAAATGAATTTATAGTTTCTTTTTTAAGACCTAGTGATATAAATACAGAAGTTCAAGATGGTTTATTTTCAGACACTCCTTTATCTACAAGTCTAGCAAACTTAGAAATAGCAAATGAAGAACCTTTTGTAAATAGTATTGCGTTTGATCATGCAGGAGCAAAAGCTTGGAAGACTAGATATAGTTTTAATTCTTCTTGCTACTCTTACATAAACAATAATTTAATATCCTTTAAGAATAATCAGGTTTGGGACCATGGGAAAAATGAACAAAGAAACAGATTCCATGATTCAAATTACATGTCTATGTTAAAGTCTGTTTCTGTTGGAGGTGATGGGTCAATGACAAAGGTTTATAAATCTTTAGGGTTAGAAAGTTTTTATGATTGGCCAGCTATAATTAAAACAAATAACGAAACATCTACCATACCTACGTTTACTAATTATGAAGGAACGAGGTATGCTTCTATACCTAAGTCTAACAGCTTGTCTACCTCTAATATAAAGTCAGTAGGCGTTGTTGAAGAATCTTCAATTGAAAGTGGTTTCATACATATTAAGTTTGTCTCTCCTGTTTCTACTTCGCTTGTTTTAGGAAGTGGCACGCTTGTTAGGGCTGTGTTAGATGGTGATGTATTAGAAGTTGGAAATCTTACTCCTATTGAAAAAATAGACAATCATACAATAAGATACTCTTTACTTGCCGAGATTGGAGGTGGAGCAGTTGGCATTCCATCTGACAACCTAATCCAAGCAGGATCTACTATTATTCATATAGCTAACTCAGCTGTCCATGGCGACAGCTTACGTGATAAGTACGCAACGATTATGTTGTTAAATAATTCACAAGAAGAAGCTGAGTTGTATTCAGTAAACTTAGAAGTTTCGGGCTCTAAACTAGATACTAGCTCATAATTTTGTAACTTTGTAAAAATAAACACATGTTAGAATATATCTTATTAAATATAACAGGTGGTGGAGATGTAAACTATGCATTCATACCACTGCTTTTAACTGCTGGTCAAGCAGCCCTTTCTATTGCTGGAGGTGTTAGCGCAGCAAACGCTGCAAAAGAAGCAGCAGAAAGAGCTGGGACGAGGGCTAGCGAGGATGCAGCAGAGGCAGCAAACAGAATGCGTCAAATTGAACAAGGCAATCTAAGGTTTAAGCCTGAAGAATTTAAGATGTCTAACAAGCTTACAGAAGCTTTTGATACTCAAATGTCTAGAGCTGCTGAAGATGTAGCTGCAGAATCTAGAGAACAAGCCTTAGCTACGGCTGCATCGCAAGGAGCTCAAGGGGTGTTAGGGGCTGTAGATGTTTTTGGAGATCAAGCAAGAAAGGACGCTATCGCTGGGTTAACAGGTAGGGCTGCCGCTATGCAAGGTTTAGGTCAGCAAGAGCAAGCTATAGACCAAGCTAATATTAGAGCATTTAATTTACAAGCTGCTAAAGAATTTGATCAAGCAGACGCAATGGCTAGAGCTGCTCAGTTAGGCGAAAGAGCTGCTGAAGATTCTAAGCTTGAAGCTGAAAGACAAAAAAATCAAGCTCTTGTTCAGGGAATTGGTGGCGCTGTTTTGGCTCTTGGTGGACAGGCAGCCTCAATGTATGGAAGTCCTGAAATGAAAAAACAAATGCAGGAGTATAATGATCAGTATGAAGAAGGAGATACACTAGATCCAGACGCAGAAAACTTTGACGAAGGTGGTAGATATAAGTTCCGCGACGGAGGAGATGTGATGGTTACTGATGGAGAGTTTAGCCACAAAACAAATAAAAAAGCAATCGTTGATGAGGAGACTGGAATTAAAGAGGGTGAGATGACAGGACAAGAAGCTTTGGTATTTAACGATGAGCACGTAGCAATTATAGAAGAATTAACTAACAGGGGTGATGAAGAAATGCTTATGAAGTTTATGAGAGAGCTTCTTAGTCAACCTCAATTTCAAGACGAAGCATAATGTCTAACGGAATAAATTACAGCGCAGACGACTATAGCGTAGAAGGTGCAGCAGGGCCAGGTGGTATACTAAGCACTTACAAGCAAGAAATAGCAGACTACCAGAAGGATTTAGATACTATGATTGTTGCTGCTAAACAGCAAATTTTATCTAAACAAAAAAGAGATAAAGCTGCAGCTAAAGCAATTTACGGGATTACTTTAGGGGAGATGTATGACGGGGACAGGGAAGCTGTCCAAGTTTATCGTGACTACATATATAATAATTATGAAAGCGGGGCGTATACTAACGATCCCGTACAATATCAAAAAGATGTAGCACAGCTTAATAACTTAATTACGAACTTTACTACTTTTTACACACAGACTTACGGAACAAATACTGCTAACGGACAAGGAACTACGTATAGCGACATGGTGTACAACCAAACTTTAGGTATAGAAAATCCATTTGAAAGTCAGGGTATGATGTATGACCCTAATATTGATCCGTTTGATCAAGCACAAAAAACGCTAGCGTTTAGACAGATGGGTGGGTATGCCCCTAACAGTGTTCGTGTAAACGAAGATGGTATACTTGTAGCAAGATCGCTTACGTATAAAGATGACGGGAGACATGTTGTAGGGCCAGAAATGCCTATCACAGAAATGCCAGACAGGCAGGCTGGAGTTCAAACGTTTATGCCAGCTCTTGTAGAAGATACTACAACAATATTTGATTATATCAAAAAAAATAAGCAGGATATATTAATTATGCAGGGGAGGGCTAACTTTACTGTTGAAGAATCTACCGCAGAGTATTTTGATAACGAGGTAGCAAATAATACTAAGTTCCAGAGAGACATGATTAAGGCTAATTCTAGCGCTGGTATTACAAACGAAGATATTAAAGCTTATCAAGAAGGATCTTTAGAGGGTAATAAAGCAATCTTAATTGAAGAAGCTTTAGCTAAATCAAAACAAGAGTTTATTAAATCTGCTATATTTGGAACACTAGAAGAGCCAGGTGACCCAGATGCAAACAAAAGGTCTGATGGAGAGAATATGTTTTCTGGCCCAGTTCAAGACTTTTCTCTTACGGGGCCTGCTGTTGGACAGAATCTTGATGTAGAGGGTAGAGATGTAATCCCTGGCGCTGTCGATTATAGCGGTGAAGATCCAATAGGAACTAGAGAAGGGGAGTCTGTAGATTATATGGGTCTCTCTAGAGGCATACCACCAATCGAGATGACTGGAGGTCAGTATGGTGATTATAAGATTATACGTATTGCTGCTGGAGATAATGGAGATAGGTATGCTATCATAGAGGAGGATGAGTTTATAATGAAGAACGCGGCTGGACAGTACGTAAAGGTTGATCGAGGCACTCCTGGTGCAACGAAAGGCCAACCTAGACGTATAACAATTAATCTAACAAACCCTGAAGCCAACGAATCTGAAGATATAAATCAGCGTATTAATGATATTAAAAGAGCTTTAATAGAATATGATGGTGCTTATAATCAACTCGTTGTAGAATCTCAAGCTAGACTCACGGAAAGAAGTAAAGTGTTAGCGCAAGAAAGAGCTGAAGACGAAAGACGTAGACAAGAGCAAGAAAGAAGAGATGCAGAGTACGAAGCTGCTAACGATCCAAATATTAATGTTGAAGCAGTTAATGAAGAAGCTATAAAAGATGTTGAAGAAATGCAGGCTGAGGAGAGAGAAAGGCAAGAAATTGAAGATCAAAAAGCTGCAGACGCTAGGTATGCACTATTCTATGGCCAACTTTCTGAAGGTGATAAAGAGTTTTACAGAGCTCCAAACGAACCAGCTCCAGACTTTAATATTTGGGGGCAGAAAACAGGGGGCGGTAGGGTGAGATATGGAGATCAAGGAGCCTTTGCAACAGGTCACAGTAAAGTAATGAAGGATTATGCAAAAGATGAATTAGAGAAAAAGGTTATTGAACAGTCTCAGTCTGCTTTTGGTAATTTTTATGTACTTGGCGATGGTTCAGTAATTGATTTAGGGGAGGATGGCATGGAAAAAGTTATAACAACTATTTTAAACTCGCCCGAACTTGAGGGAGCTCTTAAAGAGCTTGGCTTTACTGTAGAAGCTACAGGTCCTTCAGGACTGCAAAAAGCTGCTGAGGTTATTGGACAAGGTGCTTACCCAAAAAAGAAAGAACAAATTAACAAAGCTATTGATAAAGTGCTTGAAAGTGGTATAGTTGAAAAGATTTTATTACGTCCAACGCCAGTAGAAGAAGCTCCTATTGCTGAAGGCGCTGCTGACGATGCTGATGAAACGACTTTTTATAAGAGGATTGAATCAGCTCTTGAGGCAGCATCTAAGCTTGATGAAAATGCATTAGATATTAATGTTGCTAATGACCTTGCTGCTACTATTAACTATCTTGAATCTCACCCCAACCCTGAACAAGAAAAAGAAAAAATAATAAAAGCTCTTGATGATGGTAAAATTTTCTACGTAGCTAATAACAACTTAATTATTTACGACCCTGAGGAAAAAGTTGAATTAACGAAAGAAAGAGATAGAATATTAGCTAAAAGCGAAAAGGTAGGTTATGAAAACCTAACAGAAGAAGAAAAGCAAGTTTTAAGCAAGTATATTTAATATAGCAAAAACACTATAATATGCAGGACGAATTGAATCAAAACGATCCATTAGTTAACAACAATCAGCCGTACCAAGAGGATGACTTAAACTTTCTTTTAGACTCGTATGAAAGAAGGGGTTACAATGCTAATGAAATGGCAAGGCTTGCTACTGCTCATGGGTACGATCCTAGCATGGTGCAATTTAACCTAACCGACAGAATAGAAGTAGCGAAGCAAGCACAAGAGGAAGAGAGAAGAAAAGCTTTAGATGAGTTAAGAGAGCTTCGTATACAACAAAAAACAGCAGAGGCTAGAGAAAAAGTATTTGATGAGTACCAGTATGAAGACTTTATGCGAGAGTCAGATACTGATTTTAATAATGCTTTTTTTGTTAAAAACCAAACCGATAAATACATAGAAGAATTAAAGTCAGGCGAGTTTATAAAGTTTGGAGATTTAAATAGGTATAATAATTTCTTAGCAGACAATGGTATTATTACATCTGCATTCGACAAAAGTCAAGGCAAGTACACCCCGAAAGCAACTGAATATTTAAGTCCAGGTGGGCAAGGTTTAGCCGAAGACTTTTATAAATCTCCAAGCGCTTTATATAGTGATGAAGATTTTAACGCAACCTTACAGGGTCTTTTGACTTTGCGAAATCAAGGGGCAGAAAAGCTTAAGGCTCAGGTTGAAATTCAAAATAAAATAAATTCTGCACTTGGGTTTGAGCAAAATTTTGATTATGAATCTTATTCAGATTTATCTTTTATAGCTGCTGATATAGAAAGAAGAACAGGCATTGGTGAAGCTTTTGAAAGCGGTTCTAATATATTAGATTCAGAAGAATATTATTTAGATCCTCTTAGCGAAAAGTCTTCACTTTTGGCCCCTGTCGAAGGAGTTGGTAGACTTTTGTCAGGAGCAACAGGCGCTGCAGCGGCTTGGCTTTATGACAGTCTTTTAAGTCTTGCTTATTTTGGAAATAGATATACAGCAGACGACCCTAGATTCAATCGATTTTTAGATAGAGAGAATGCCCGTGTGCAAGGAATGTATGATGCGGTTGATAATATTTTTGGAGTTAACGAGGTTTCTAAACAAAGAGAGGTGTCTTCTGTTTGGAGTAGCATGATGCAAAATCCAACACAAGAAAACTTAGAACAAGCGCTTGCTAAACTTCTTTCTAGCACAGTTCAGCTAGCTCCAGATGTGGCCGCAGCTATAGGAACTGTGGGTCTCGCAACTGCTACTAGGAAAGGCGTTACTATGACCGCAAAAAAATTAGCTAAAAGAGCAAATAGAGCTCAAGCGGCATATCTTACAACTCTTGGTGCAAGAGGTACATCATCAATGCTTAGAAACTTAGATGAAAATAGATCTGACTTGTCTGGTGTTGAGAAAAAAACTATGGCTTTGCTAGTTGGTGTAAGCGAAGTTGCGCTTGCTAGGATATTTACTGGTATGGATAGTGCGGTTGCAAAGTCTTTTATAAAAACCCCTACAAAAGCTGGCGTTATTACTGAAAAAAGATTAAAGCAAGCTGTTAAAGATATTACATCTAAGAGTGCGCCTATTTCTATTTGGAAGGGCGTGAGATCAGAAGCTTTAGAGGAAGGCTTCCAGGGTTTGTTTCAGGAGTCAATAGAAAATATATACTCCCTTGCTAATAATGAAACAATGAGGCATGACTTTAATCCTTATGCGGTAGCTGATGGGTTCTTCTTAGGTGGTATTATGGGTGCGGGTGGAGTGAGTGTGGGAAGGCTTGCTAGTAATATAGGTCACTCTAAATATATTAAAAACATTGAAAAACAAGAAGCTGTCATTAGCGCACTGCAGGACAGAATTGATCAGCTTCCCGACGGGTCTAAAAGAAAACAGCTGAGGGTTGAGTTGATGCAACAGCAAGACACTTTACGTAAGCTTCACTCTATTGGGTACGCCACTTATGACAGGTTAACAGAAGACCAGCAAAAAGAAGTTTTAAAATACAACCAAGACCTGTCTCTTCTTAGAGACAAAATTAACAATGCAAAAGGTAAAGACAAAGCTGCTTTAACAAAAGAGTTTAAAAGAATATATAAACTTAAATCAGACTTGGAGACCTCAGTTATGAGTGAGCAGGAAATATTAGAGGCTGGCAAAACAAATCCAAACGTAGATAAATTATATGGGTTGAGGACTGGTGTTGCTATTGAGGAGATTGTTAATCAAGAACCAGATGTAACAGGTCATACGGAGGCCCCATCCGAATCTTTACCAGATTTCCAAGACGCAGAAGCTTTACAAGAAATTTATAAACTTTTAGATTTAGCTGCAGAACAAAGAAAAAAAGCACAGTCTGATCCAAGAAATGCTGGCAAACATTTAGCTGCACATGGAAGGCTGCAAGCTCAAGCTAGAAAGATTGCATATGAAGCTGGCATAGAAAAAGGAACATGGGTTGACATCCTTGATAACCTAGAACGAGGTAAAAGAATTTCTATTGAGGGTGTTCAAGATGTACAGAGGCAGCAGGTTCAGGAAGAGCGAGCTCAACCAGTAGCCCAACCTTCAGCTGAATATACGTTAGGTCAAGAAGGCGATATAATACCTGTTACCTCTGACATGACAAGAAGGCAGATTGAAGTTGCAAGAACTGTCAATAATTTAAACAAAGCATTTAGAGGCTTTCTCGCTGGAACAAACACAACTATAAAAACATTTAACAGCGAACAAGATTTTTACAATAGCTCTGCAAGAATGAGAGCTGTTTTAGAGCTTGACTTAAAAGACGGGGCTGTTACTTACGGTAAGGTATTTAAAAAAGCTAATGGCAGTTATGAGATTTTATTGAACCCTAACGCTGAGGGTAGGGATGCTATGGAGGAAATAGCTCACGTTCTTCTTATACCACTTTTAGCTCAAGACTCAATTACTAGAGGTAGAATATATAACGAGCTTTTAGCTTTAGGTGGCTACAAGGTTGGAGAAGATGCAAGACCTATAAAAGATTCATCTATAAATAACCCTAATAGAGTTGTTGCAAATTTAATTGCACAAAGGATTGACGATTATCAATCTCAAAACCAAGCTGTATTTGAGGAGGAAGTTATTATAGGATTCTTAGTTAACTATGCTGAAGCTCCAAATAATTTTGGCAAACCTAGAGACAAAGGTTTTATAGCTAGAATACTTGAGACAATTAAAAATTTATTTAGAGGTAAGATACGAGCAGGACAGCTTCCGTCTAATGTAATAAACTTTAATGATTCTCTGTTAGATATAGCTGAAAAGTTTAGACAAGCTTCTAAGTTTGGTAAAGAAATGGAGATCGAAGCAGACCCTTCTATTAATAGAGAAGCTGCTCCTTCAACGGATAACGTGGCTTCAAGAAGAGCTAAACCTAAAAACACTTGGGAGCTTTTGTCTGACGGAGGTGGAGAGATATTTTTTAATAGAGTTTTATCAAGCACGACGGCTCAAGGCATTGACGTTGTCTCTAGTGTCTTTCAAAATTCTATTAAAGTAAATGACTATTGGCACTTCAAAAACTTGTATGCTAAGTTAACAGGTAATGGCGCAGCTCCAAATCTTATGGAAGATATGTACGTCATTAGAGATGGAATTAAGTATGATATTAAACCTCCTAAACCTAGAGTTGATAGTCAAGGCAACATTATGGAAATGGAGGTCCCTAAGTTTGAAACGTTTAGACAAAGAACAATAAGGTTAGCGGATCAAGAAAAGAGTCTTGTTGACGAGCTCGCTAAACAAAGATCAGTTCTTTCTGAAGAGGTTGCAGATTTGTGGAGGAATAATGAAAAGGGGATTAGCCTTTACACTAACTTTTCAGATTTTCAACCAGGTGAGGACAAGCAATACTTTGGGTTAAGAGACAGGAATGTTGAGACCGTATCTACCGACATAGAAAAACTTGTTATTGCTAAGAAAAACATACAGGCTTTAATTGATTCTGATATTACAGAGGACGATTTCAAAGCTCTAAGAGGTAGGAAAAGTATTATATTTAAAAACGACCACCCTAGTCTATTCAATATGAGTGGGCTAGAGCAGCAGTCTAAATTAGACGAGTTAGAAATTCAAGAACCTGGTGACAATATTTCTTTATTAGATCCTACAAGTATAGAACCTCAAGAGGATCAAGATACTGACGAGAGATCTGCTAGAAGAAGTAGACGTATGAGCGTTGAAGAACTTCTTGCTGAAGGTGATGACGTGTCTATTAAAATAATTAACAAAGGTGATAGCGACTTAGAAGATGAGGTTAGCTTTGAAGAACTTCTTTCAAACCCTGATGCTGTAGGTGTGGGTGTTGTTGCATATGACCAGACAGGGGAGACTGAGTTTAAATTATTCCACCTAGGCGATGAGACATTTAAAGTTAGCGCTGGGATGAGTGTTGTTAGAAATAAATTCAAGAAAGGTAACCCATCAGAAAGTTTATCTGTGTCTCACAGCAGTAGATCTAAAAGATCTGAAACTCTTAAGAAGATGAAAAAAGAGTGGCAAAGACTTGAGGATAATGGCGTGAAGGATAAAAAGATGCACATCTTTATTCAGACACAAGGTAACAACCTTATGTTTAAAAACCCACAACTGTTTAAGCCTCTTTTAATGAACTGGTTTACAGCACATAAGAATGAGTTTAATGGACTAAAGGTTGAAGACGCTGTTAAAGAAATAAACAGAGTTATGAATATCGCTCCTCGTCAGCAAGCAGGTGGAGAGGGCAGGTCAGGGTTTGATATTGTAGAAAGCCTAGATGTTTTCCAAAATTTATCAGTTGACGAAAAAGCCGAGATGGGTTATGGCAACAAGTTTGATTTGCAAACAACAGAACAAACTGAAAACTTTTTAAACTTTTATCTTGAGAATAGCACAAACTTTGCAGTATCAGCGCTAATGAATGCACCTGTTTCAGAGGGTGGGTTTAAAATGGGGCTTGTAAAAGAAGGGTTAGAGAAATACAACCTTCCTACCTCAGGAGATATCGCAGCTAAGGTGACAGACTTACTGTATACTGACAACATGGACATTAACCAAAGGTCGGGTATTATATCATCAGTTATAACTGTAGATCTTAACGAAGTGTTTGACTCTAATGGTGATACCATTCAAAGTAAATTAGGTACTGATAATAATTCAGCATTTCCATATGAGATAAACGGAACCACTTCGATAAGAAAGTTAACAAAACCGATGAAGGTTCAAACTTTATTTGGCATTAGTCCAGAAAAAACAAAAGCTGGTATTGTTGTAGGAGGTGAACTTGCTAGCCTAGAAAACCTGCCACAAAGATTAGAAGTTGAGCAAGCAGATAGCGTTTTAAAAACAATGGATAATTTTGTAAACAACAAAGTTAGACAGTTTGAAAATGAGATTGTAAGGCTTGAAGCTAAAATGAATCAAACAAAAGCGCTTGGTAAAACAGTTATAAAACAAGCTGAGGCAAATAATAACGATGCGTTTCTTAAGAGATTTAAAGAAAAATATGAGAGAAAACTAAGTAACCTTGAAAACACATTAAACAAGAAAAAGAAAGAGTTACAAGGTAAAGAGGAGTACGAGGCGTTTGATAGAGCTTCAAGACGTAAACGAGATAACACACCTGGCGGACCACAAAGCTGGACGTTGGCTGAAACATCCTCTACGGACAGACTTATTGAAAGCTTCCAAAAGAAAATAGTAGACAAGTATAAAGGTATTTTAAATTTACAACAGCAGGTAGAAGATCAAAGAGGTGAAAGACTAAGACAGAGTGAAGACTTTAGACTTCATGAAGAACTTATGTATGGTAAGGCTGCTACAGATTTAGAAAGACTGGATGTAAAGGTTGATGAGATAGCCAAGCTCATGAAGGATCTTGGCGTTACAGAAAAAGAAGTTTCCACATATATGTATGCGCTTCATGCTAAAGAACGTAATGAAGTTATAGAAGAAAGAAACGGGAAGAAAGACGGTAGTGGTATGTCTAACGAAGAGGCTGACAGAAGGCTGCAAGAACTAGACTCTAAAAAGAGAGAGCTTGATCAGGTGGCTAAGCTTGCGTACGACATAATACAGAACACAAGAGACACATACAAGAAGCTTGGGTTACACACAGAAGAAGATATCCAGACATGGGAGGATACATTTGATAACTATGTACCGCTACAAGGCTTAGCTATTGATGAAGAGAATGATGTTAGCTCTGAGTACCCAACTGGAGGTAAAGGACTACATGTAACTAAAGGAGCAGTTAAAAGGGCTCAGGGTAGAGGATCGGAGGCTGAGAATATACTTGCACAGATCATTGCTCAAAACGGGCAGGCTCACATTAAAGGCAGAACAAACGAAGCTGTCAATGCTTTGTACAATTTAATTGAGGAAAACCCTAATGATAATGTATGGAAAGTTTTAAACTATGCTGACCCTCAAAACCCTAACGTAGTTGGTGTAAGGGTGAACGGTGAGCAAAAGTACATATACTTTGTAGATGCTAGCCACGCTGAGACGCTGAGAAATATGAACATGCCGACAGCTAACCTTTTAGTTAAGGCTTTAAGAAAGCCAGCCAACTGGTTAAGAATGTCGTTTACTACACTGAACCCTGAGTTCATGATCTCAAACTTCTCTCGTGATATTCAATCTGCCATATTTAATGCAGCTGCCGAGTCAGAGATAGAAGGTGGTATGCTCAATGGTGAGGATGCTATTCGTGGTATTATGGCTAATGTAATGCCATCATTAAAGTCGCTTCTTAAAGATGCTTCTGGAAAAGATATGGACCCTGAGTTCGCTCAGTACTTCGAAGAGTTTAAAGAGGATGGAGGTAGAACTGGATGGGCATATCAAAAAGAACTTGCTCAAATAGCTGAGCAACTTCAGGGGGAGACTGGAGATAAAACAAGAGCTCAAAATATTCTAGGTAACATTAAAAGGTTCGGTGAACTTGTTGAAGGATATAACAACGCTTTTGAAAACAGTATACGTTTATCTGCATACATAGCTGCTAGACAAAAAGGAATTAGCAGAGAAAAAGCAGCTCAATTTGCTAAGAATATAACTGTAAACTTTAATAAGCACGGAGAGTACGGACAGGTTCTAAACTCAGTGTACCTCTTTTTTAACGCAGCTGTTCAAGGTTCTGCTAGAATTGCTAGATCTTTATGGTTGTCTAAGAAGGCAAGAAAGATGGCTGTTGGACTTGGGTTATTTAATGCTATGCTTACAGCTATAAATGTTGCACTATCTGATGAGGATGAAGATGGTGTTTCCTTCTACGCAAAGATACCTGATTACGTAAAGGAGCGTAACATCATCATAATGTATGATGGTAAAAACTACTTTACAATACCTATGCCTTATGGCTACAACATATTTGCAAATGCAGGTACAGCAACAACTGAGGTATCTTTAGGTGTAAGAGAAATTGATGAGTCTGCTTTATTCTTATTCAACTCTTTCATCAGCGCGTTCTCTCCAATATCATTTGGACAGTCGGAAAACCTATCTAAGTACGCACTAAAAGCAATTGCTCCTACAGTACTTAAGCCTTTAGTTGAGTCAGCAGTAAATGAAACTTACTTTGGTGGTCCAGTCTACGCTGAACAGTCTCCTTTTGGAGCGCCTAAGCCTAACTCAAGTATGGCGTTTAGGTCTCCTGATTCTGTTAAACAATTCTTTAAGTGGTTGAATGAAGCTACTGGAGGCACAATACATAGGAAAGGTATCGTAGATATTAATCCTGACGTTATATGGTATGTTATAGAAACATACTTAGGTGGAGCTGGTCAGTTTGTTACACGAACTGGTGAGACTACAACTAAGATTGCTGCTAAGTTTATGGAAGGGGGAGAAGATATTAAGATTGAATACAATGATGTGCCTCTGCTAAGGAAGTTGTATGGAGAGCCATCAAAGTATTACGACTTCCAGAAGTTTAAAGATAGAGAGGTGGAGCTTACACAAATGATGAGGGAGTATAAAGACCCTGAAACCAGAAAGGATATGTCTAATTATAAGGGTCTTATGCCTTTATACAACTTAATGAAGTCTACAAACAGACAGCTAACAAACTTAAGAAAACAGAGAAGAGAGGCTCTTAATATAGAAGATTATATTGAAAGAACTATTAGGACACAAGAACTAAAAGAAAAAGAAAGAATTATCGTGATGAAGTTCAATAGAGAATATGACAAATACAGAAAATAATGAGTAAGAAAAAAATTAAAGAGACCAAGCTTGGATCTTGGTTGGCAAGCAAAGCACCACAGGTACTTGATGTTGTTGGGGATTTACTTCCTGACAGTGGA
>CEOI01009169.1_pt1 | contig 50593 bp, 23 predicted proteins | sample 530351 | NCBI WGS metagenome assembly CEOI01 (sample SAMEA2619962, study PRJEB7988) | marine metagenome | biome: marine biome (ENVO:00000447); feature: deep chlorophyll maximum layer (ENVO:xxxxxxxx); material: "saline water (ENVO:00002010), including plankton (ENVO:xxxxxxxx)" | depth 17 m | reverse complement strand
ACACTACGTCAGCGCGTTTGGTTATCCAACTTCATTGAAGTTTGGGATGTAGTTAACCAAAACACATAAAAAGCGGGTTTATATAATTGTATCTCCAACCGCGAGATCTCCCCGCTCTCACTATCACAAACAATGCGCATTTTTCTTCTTGCTCTTCTCGCGATTCTTTGCTATAATAGCAACGACGCGAGATTTTTCATTTCAGATCAATTACACAATGCCGCTGAGATTGTCCGCCCTGATCCACAACTTCGCATCAACTATTAATATAGATACTTTACAATTTCCCCATTAACATGACTGACAAATTAAGTGACAAACTAGAGAAGAAAATCACCCAAGAAACTTATGGGTTGTTTCCTACTGGTGTCACTCGTTATCAACTTGATAATAGTGAAGAATTAAAGAAAAAAGTCTTATTGTGGATGAAAGACCAGGAAATCGTTGATGATCATGGTCGCCGTATGTTATGCCACAATATTACACAAGTAGGAGAGAAAAATAAGATCCTTGATGATATCCCAGAGTTAGAGCAGGCACTCATGAAAGCAGTGGGATTTCACAACAAAAATACTTTCAACTATAGTTGCAATTTAGCAATTAATGAAGCATACGTTGAATTAGCAACAGAGGGAGCACTTTACGCCCCTCATGAGCATTCAAATTGCCTTTATTCTCTCACTTACTTCATTAACTACAATCATGAAAATCATGGATTTTTGAAATTTAGGCGTAATGTCTTGTCTTCAATGTATCCTGTTATGCAGGTGAATTCTAATCAACTCACCCCATACAATATGCCTGAAGCAACATTCACAATGCGCGAAGGTGATGTTGTAATTTATCCCTCAAATGTTACTCACGGTTATGACTCTAACCAGACTGATGAGCGTATCACATTAACTGCAAATATCATACCAGTTGAGTGACACTTTTATTAGTGTCACCTAAGTATGTGCTACCGTGTTTTTTTCCACTATAATAAGTGTATAAGAAACAAACAAACAAATGACTCTTTCAAATCCAACAGTTGAAGCAAACGTCCCAACATGGGCACAAAAGTATTGTGACGCTCTAGAAGCAAATTACAAGAATTATCACATTGATTCAATGAAGAGAATGGCATCCCGCCCAGACTCATCAACTTACGCAAATGAGCAACTTGAAAAGATTGAATCAGGTGAAGCAAAGTTAATGAAATTCAGAGCAAATCCTGGAAAGAAGTATTTCAAGATTATTCAACAGGAAGCAAGAAACGAAGCGGGTGAATATCGCGATCAGTCAGTTGTTGCTTTCATCGATAAAAAGACAGGTGAAATATACAAACCAGCAGGATGGAAGGGACCAGCGAAGCACGTCAGATTTGACATGAGAATCATCAAAGATCGCGAATTTGTCCATAACGCTAATAACGTAGATTGGGCAGGTGGTCATCTCTACATGATCTAAACCAATACAATAAGTGGCACATCATAACATTGTGCCACACATATTTTCCCTTATAATAGTATTAACAACACCAAAGAAACACAATGGCAAACTTCTCTGAATTCCTTGATTATTGCGAATCATTCTATAACCCTAAGCACCCTGATGTGTTATATCCAATAGAAGGATTAACTAGGGGAGAATTAGCACTTGCCACACTTGAATATCTAGATTCATGTAACGATGAAATTACATGGGGTGGAGGTGATAGTCTAGACAGAGAAAGAGTAAGGGATACGGTATTAGAAATTAGGGAATTAAATGACCTAGTAAATGATGCTACCGAAGCATTAATGAATGAAGTCAGGTAACAACCAAACCATACAGTTTTCCACAGATTTTTGATATTTTGTGGAAAACTAAAAATGGTTAAAAAAATATACTAGAGAGAAATATATCTCTAGTTAAATGTCTCTAGGTGTAGTCATCTAAGAGCGTAACGCAACGAGATTTTTTTGTCAAGTATACACAGGACACTTCACAAACCCACACAGATCCCTTGACATTACTATCATTTTCCTACATAATGTAATCGTCCCAAACAAATCACTTTCCTTTGCTAATCGATCATGGGTAGGACATACAAACGAAACGACCCCTATAGAAGCAACAGACCAAAATCACTCAAAGAAAAAAGAAACCAATCACAATCCAATCGTCGCGGGTATAATGATGACAATCCCGCAGACTTTTCCACAGGTAAACACAAACGCCGCAACCCTGATGACTACACTACACGAGACGATTGGCAATGAATGAGTATACACTACCCGATTGGATCGATGAGTTCCTGGAGGACGAAAATGCCCCTAGTTGCCCATCTTTGACCGATGACGATCTTTCCCTTATTAACTACACCGAGGACCAGCAATGAGTTTGAATCATCAACTAGCAACTTCTCCCCCTGTTAATATCAAGATCTGGGAGAAAGGTAGGAAATACTTTTGGGCATACGATTACGACGGATGTCCTAAGAACGGACCTTTCAAGAATGAGCAACAGGCACTAAACGATGCACGGCACTATTCAACACGATGAAACACACCTATGGCAGCAAAATCGCATCCATTCCTAACAGTTTGGAGCGTCTCCTAGATCTATACGACGAGGGACAATTACCACCCGATGATATCATCGAAATGTGTCAGCAGATGATTGACATGGACCTCGATGACTATCTCCTACAGTATCAACAACTATGCGACTATTGCATTGCGGAGGGCATGTGTTATGATGTAGAAGTAGGGGACAGTTAGAGTTGACAATCGACAGTTAATTTGTTATCATATTGTTGTATATTAAAAACCGATACTTCCCTAACCTACAAAAGTATCCCAGCGACCTCGCTATATTATTCAAATGAAACTTCGGGTCCCCCCAGACAAAAAATTTTCCCAGTATAAAATTTCCACCCAGACCCCTCTGAGAGAGCAAGTGGTGTATATTTGGGAATCTCTCTCAGAGACCGCTAGGATCGCCGCTAAGGCGCTCAGAAACAAACTTAGGAGGAATGATGCCCAAGAGTAGGGATAAGCAGTATGAAGCACTGCGTGAAGAATACAAAGACTTACTAGACATCCCATGGGAAGGCAAGAAACTCTATGGGTGTTATGAGATCATTCGTAAGTATTGGGAGAAAGTGCACAACGAAAAACTGATTGATTTCAACAGTCGTGGAGTCATTCGTTTTCAGGAAGATGCTATTGCAGAGCAGGGAGCAGCTTGGAAGTTTCATAAGGAGTGGGGGGAAGAGTTAGACTTCTCACTCCTAGAGAAAGAAGATGTCCTATTATTCCGATTGTTTACCACACCCCTCGGCGGCAACTACTCCGTGCCTAGGGGAGAAGCACCGAATCATGGTGGTATATACCTCGGAGATGGGTGGATGCTTCATCATCCCTACAATGATCTTTCTCAACTTGCAGATCTCACTGATAAGTATAACAAGATATATTGCAGCAGTTGTATGGGTGCAATTTATAAAAAGGATAGATAATGCTTAGAGTGGAGAATAACTCTATGAGCAAAAGATTCATAGTCCCTGTACAAGTAGATGATGAGGGGGAATACTTCTTCAATCTTCCCGATGAGATCATGGAGGACCTTGACTGGAGGGAAGGTGATGAGTTACACTATGAAGAGGATATCAATGGCGATTTGATCCTTCGTAAGGTAGACCCTGAAAAAAATCCGTAAAAAACCGCGTGGTGACTAATGAGTGAAAAAAACGGCGTCCCCGAATTTGAAAGTGACGCAGAGTATATTGCATGGGCATTTAACCAGATCAGTGAAGGAATGAAGAATCTAGGCAATCGTATTGCTAACCTAGAGATTGCCTTGTCCCGTCTTCCTGAGCCTGGACCTAACATGATTCAATACAAGATCCCCGAGGATGATAAGTATTCAAATCTGAAAGAAGTATTGGACGATCTGTATCTTAAACTAAATAGCAGAAAGTCTGATGATGCGTAATGCCCGCATATATTGAATCAACAGGTCGATCCTTTCCCAATCCTATTAAGAGCGAAGATTACGCAAAACCTTTCGAGCGTCCCTCTTCTAGTAGATATCGTAGTAGGTCTGGGTATCAACAAGGCACTGGCACACAATACTACATCGAGTTTGAAGGAATGGGTCCTGGCAGTATGCCACTGGGTAAGGACCAGATACACTATCTCGGTGAAGAGGATGAGCAGTGCGTAAACGCCTGCGGGTATGAGCGTCAACCCATCTACCGTTGGTATAGAGGTAGTAAAGACGATCACAAGTATTCAACAGGTCCCAAGCTACAAAAGCGGGACATGATTGGTGAGAATGAGAGCAAGGACAAAGCAGCGTCGGGATATAACCCTGAGCCTCGCTCTGGCACACCAGTCTTCTTTACAATGATGACACAGGTCAGTGGATCTGTGCCACTGTATATCTGGTATAACCATTGGCCTGATGATACTCAGTTGTCATTGAGTAGTAGTGCACCACCTGATAGTAGTGGTCCTGGTCAGTATAGATTAGTAGGTAAGGCAGGTTATGTGTTTCCAAATGCGGCTGCAGCACAAGCTTATGCTGGCAGCGGAGGTGAGCAGCCTGCTGCTCTATATGAATATCTACATCCTGACCCTGATCATTTCTATACTACTGATCCAGCAAACGAAGTCAACCTAGCAGATAACTCTCCCATCCCTCCTAAGAAGAGATATAAGGGGGAATACTCCTATCAGGGTATACTTTGCTATGTGTTTAGGAATGACACCCCTGACGGTCCTGAGAGACGCCTTGAGGACATCGGTAAGATTGGTGCTAGTGGACAGTGTATTGACCGATCTGGTTGGTATCAGTATACAGGGACTTGGACATATAGCAGATATCGTCGTAATCAAGACGGTAATGGTAATAGACTAGAGGGCACACCTGGCGTTAATGGTTGGGGTGACTCGAATAATGCTGCGCTGATCGATACTGATGGTGCGTTTGAATGGTTTTATGGTGCGAATGGTCCAATCAAAGCAGCAGTGCCGAGATACCTAGGGTTTGAAACATCATATGATTCACAATTCTACTACTATCTCTATGATACTTCATACCCATGGAATGGTCCTATCTTTGGAATCCAGTATGAATTGAATGATGCGCCATGTTGTCCCAATACAACGTGTCCTGATGGCGATGGATCTAGTCCATGTTGTGTCCCAGTCATCTCATATCACTCCCACTTCTATGAAATCCGTGAAGATTCATGGGAAACTACAGAAAGTGAGATCACATTGACGGATGTTTCGACTCGTGGAGTCAATGAATCCTTCTGGACTGTTGATACAAAGAGTAGAAGAGTCTTTTTCCGCTATCAAACTAGCGTTGGTAAGGTCAGTCAAGGTGAATCTATCAATGGTTGGGAGGTAAATAGTGTTAGATACTTTGGTGATGAGTTAAAATGCGGTGTAATTGAGTTTGGTGGAGGCGATGGAAACGCATTTCAGCGTGGAGTTACCTACACTGCGGAGGATGGTGCGCAATTTGAAGTGCTTGCAGGGTTTGGTATACCCAATAAAGCGGCATATTGCGGTGTATATGAGTTTAATAAGAGGATTGGTTACTACAAAGTAGAGATTGACCCCGCAGCTTTGATCCCAAAACGCACTTTGGACGTTGCACAACTGGAAGCTAAGGTCAATAAGAAGGGTGAGGTCGTCGAAGTTGAGGTTATTAACGGCGGAAGAGGGTATATTAACCCTCAAGTGTCCGTTTCTACGCCTGGTGTGCTCGAAGATTTCAGTGCAGGTGACCTTGCATCGTCTCAAACTGCCTCATTTACTAAGGAAACTAGCCGTCAAGCATTCCCAGCACCCGAATCTACGAGTAATTTTGACGTAGCAGGTAAGAATATCTTCAAAAAAGTCCGTAACAAGACAAATAAACTCCAAGCAGAGAATGATTTTGGCGAAAGAGAGGACATTAGACAGGCAGAGATCCGTATTGGAGAGATAGATGAGCTTGGTGTTATCAAAAGTATCGTTGTTGAAGACCGTGGTAAGGGGTATAACCCTGCTGAGCCACCTGCAGTCTTCGTTGTTGACCCTAAACTAGAGACTATTAACTCCCCAGATCTTGATAAAGTTGATTTTGGTGGTGTTGGTAAGGACTTTGCGAGTGCATTTGAGAATTTAGAGCTCCCTCAAGGCGACGATGGTGACTATATTTCACCAGCAGACATGTTTGAAGAGGGTCAGACGACCACTAAAGGTGGTTTCCAAGCAAATATTCCCACATCTTACCTTAAGATGGCGGAAATTGACGACTCAATGATGACATTGTGCCAAGATTTGCCCGCAAATTGCATCAATATTGAGTTTCCGAAGAATTTGAGTAAGGCAATGCCTACTGATGGAGCATTTGATAGCCTCGGACAACTAGGAGATGAGGGTTTTGACGAATTTAGGAGCGCAGTTTACCCCGAAGTGCTCAAAAACGTCGCTCAAGCGGATGAAGAAGGCGAAGGATTGAGTCATCTTTACGGATTTAACCAGAAAAACCGCTGTATCAAGGTCGCACAACCCAAGGTATACAACATTCAGCGTTGGTTTGACGTGCCTTGTGCGTATTTGGACGCTAATGAGGACGGAGATACGGTTGCATATGGATTTTTGATCTATAAATACTGTGCACCTAAGGATGATAATGCGTCATTCAAGGTAAATCTGAAATTTAACGGTAAAACTACGGGTAGTCAGGGTCAAGATTTCCTTGATTGGTTGATGAGTATGCCAAAACCGAAGCTTACTGACGCAAGAGACTATACAGATCCAAATACAGGCAATAAAAAGAAGGTTTGGAATTGCGCTCGTGCTGATGTTGCGGGTAGATGCTATGAAGATAACGGAAATATTGTCTTCCTTGCGGTTGGTGGTGATGAAAATACGTTTGACTACAACCAATCTTCCTATAGTGAAGGTCAGCAACTAGAATTGTGGTTGGGTGACAACCTAGTTTCACATGCTCCTGGCTCTACGAGGAATTGGCAATGGTCAACATCGTCTACTGACCCTGAAACTGGGCAGACTACGACTACAACTAACAATGGATCCTTCCAATACACTGCATTGGAAGTTGATTGCAACAACGTTGTATCAAATCAGATGGCAAATCACCCATGTTGGGACAATTTTGTTAGATCGAGTACTAATCCTGACGGACCTTTAGACGTTTACTGTGGATGGGATGCAGATGGAAACACAATCGCGGGGACTACCTGGTGGAATACTTCTGCTAGGGGTATATCTAATATCTTCTGCTCCACTTGCACTAATACATATTGGGCTGGCACTGCTTCTGCGGCAGGTTTGGCATATGTCTACGACGCATCCATCGCAATCGATCCAAGCAGAATCACAGCAGGAAACTATGAAATCCTGATGGGTCCATACTCTGGTGTGATGTCTATCAAGAATTATCTGACAGGTGGTATCAATGCCCTTAGTAGTGCTATAGATAATCTAGGGAATCCATTCTTCTCAGAGTGTGAGGTGGATGTCCCATGGACTGCAGGAAGGGAAATTAACGACGACGTTTAATGGCATACGGATTTCTAAAACCACTAGCATCCCTAAATGGTCTGCCTTGCTCAGGTCATGGTCTCTGTCTGCCATCTACTGTGCACTCAATTCAAGCGTGTGGGACGCCTCCAGTGCCCTACTCTATTGTTATTAAGAATTTTACATGTTGGTGGCCACCCTTCCCCCTAATTCCCCTAGAGGCGGTTAATCCACTCAGGGCAACATTGCTGGTGAATTTCATTCCAGTGATGTTGGAAGCAGATATGTTTGTTACACATGTATCACCATGCACTAACATTGTGATATACTTGTGTCCATGCGGAAAGTCTATCTGCGCTATCCCAACTCCCATTATTTGTAGTATACTTACTGCAGAGGACATGGGTGGTGTTGGACACGTCCGTACCCTCTTTGCAACAACGTTTACAGTCTTTGGATTGAAACGTAGAGTTGCAAGAGTCCTCGACCCCTTGGGTGCAGGTTTTCCTGGTTTCTCTATTCCATGCTCATCTGTTGTTGCTTGGGGTCATCCTACTGTTTTAGCATCTTAAAAAATTATGGCAATGCGATCTAAAGTTGGTCTGTCTGGTGGGACGTTTATCCCCAGTCGTCCAAAACAAACTCGTCAAGGCAGCTCTAAGAATACTAAGTATTCTGCCACTTCTCGTAATAATGCGAAGAAGCGTTATCGTGGGCAGGGTCGATGAGACCTGAGACCAGAGAAGCAATGGAAATGCTTTGGTCTGCTAAATGGAATCTTCCAACAGCAGCAGAGCATTGTAACCTTACCAATAAGGAGATGAAAATCACATTTAACGAATATTGTGCTTTTCATCCTCCTACTTTTCAGGTAAAATCAGATGAAGATCTGAAATCTATATACAGTGATTCTGATCACATCCAATAAACTTGATAAATAAATATATCGCACCAGCGGGAGACTGAAATGGCTGTAAAACCAATTCCTGATCAGAGCAAGGAGTTTATCAAGTCGGGGATGGTGCTAATAACCGACCCACGGAGTGATAAATACCTCAATAAGCATCAAAGCAAAGAAAAACCAAAGAAGCAGTAAATGGCATCATACAGATTCAGATCTGAAAAATATGTTTCTAGGGGGTTTAAGGATTTCGCCATATCTTTCATGGCAAATCCTAACACCAACGACTTTGGTGTGGTTAAAAATGAAAATGCCATTAAGCAAGCGGTCAAAAATCTTATTTTGACCTCTTTTTTGGAAAGACCCTTCCAACCTGACACTGGATCTAGAATTAAAGATTTAATGTTTGAGCCTTATGACCCATTTGTGGGTGAGGCAATGAGAAATGAGCTTAGAAACGTATTACAACGTCTCGAACCTCGTGTTGAAGTGACCAGAGTGTATATTAGAGAAGAAATTGACATCAATTCTCTACACTTTGAGCTGGATTATAAGATTGTCGGTGAAAACGTCGTTAAAACCGTAGACTTTCTTTTAGAGAAGACTTAAAATGTCAGCAATCCCTTCACAATTAACTTCCCTTGACTTTTTTGAGATCAAGGAATCAATCAGATCATACTTAAGGACTCGCAAAGAGTTTTCAGACTATGATTTTGAGGGATCTGCTGCGTCATACCTGATTGATACCCTTGCTTACAATACTTACTACACAGCATTCAACGCCAACATGGCAATGAATGAGGCATTTCTTGAAACTGCCACTGTAAGAGATAATATTGTCCGTATTGCTAAGCAACTTAACTATACACCTCGCTCTGTTAAGGCATCCAGAGCATGTGTTGAATTGCATGTACAAACAAATCAATCCACTAACGGTGTTACCTATCCAGAATTCGTAACATTGGGTGCTGGTGACGTTTTTGTCGCTAGAAACGAAGCAGACGCTTATACGTTTGCAATGCCACAAGATATTCAAGTGCCCGTCAACCAGCAAAATGGTATGGCGATGTTTAACAGCGTACTAATCTACCAAGGCAACCTTTTGAAGGCAGATTACGTTGTTGACTACACTAAGAAGCAAGATTATATTGTCCCATCCGAAGATGTGGACACAGAAACACTAATTGTCCAAATTTCACCAAGTGTGCAGTCATCCGAGACTGATACTTACAATAAAGTGACCAATGCGGTTGCAATTATCAGCACTTCCCGTATTTACTACTTGGAAGAGACTGATGATCTTAGATATCGTCTTATTTTCGGTGATGGAGTCCTAGGACGTAAGTTGATTGACGGTGAGCACATCAAATTAACCTATATTCGCACAGATGGTCCTCTTGCTAACGGTTGTAAGGACTTTTCGTTTGTTGGTGTTGCTAGAGACTCTGATGGCAGAGCGATTGCACCTCAAAACATTACTGTAAAGACAAAACTTGCCGCGGCCGATGGTGAAGAGATGGAAACACCTCTTTCTATCAAGTTTAGAGCACCTAGAGCATTTGCAACACAGAATAGAGCAGTTACTGAGTCTGATTATGAGCACATTGTGTCTGAGATCTATCCTCAGGCAGCATCTGTGACTGCATATGGTGGTGAGAAGTTGGTGCCACCTGTTTACGGTAAAGTTTACATTGCTATTCGTCCTAAAACAGGCACTAAGCTTAATGAGTCAACAAAAGTTGGCATTAAGCAAGATTTATTGAGATATTCAGTTGCATCGATTGAGCCAGTCATCATCGATCCTACAACTTACTACATTATTCCAAAATCCTACGTTTACTACAACGGAAACCAAACATCTTCCGCTGGTAGTGACATTTCAAGTAAAGTCCTCAAGTCTATTGACAACTTTAACCGTAATGGTGTTACAAACCGCTTTGGAAACCGTTTAGAAGCATCTCGCTTTGGTGCGATGGTTGACTCTGCTGATAACTCAATCTCTGGTAACGTTACTCAAACAACATTGGGTCAAAACCTTGATCAATTCGCTTTTGGTAACGTTTTCACCCAATGTCTTGATTTTGGCAATCCTCTATATGATCCTAACAACTTTGCTGGCACGGATCCTAATGGTGGTGCTAATGCTGGCAATGGTGATGATGGGACTGGAAAGTGCACACCTTCCTTCTCAACGGTTAAATCAGGCACATTCTATGCAACTGGATACACTGAGGATTTGGTTGCCCTTGCAGCGGCAGATGGGACCGTTACAGCGTCCTTTGGCAGTGCTGTAGTATCAACAAGTGAAGAGAATCAAGTCCTAGTCCCCGTCAATCTAAGAGATGACGGAAAAGGCGGAATCATGCTTGTGACTAAGCGTGATGAAACAGAATTAATCCTTAACCCTGCAGCAGGTACTGTGGACTACGGCACTGGTAAAGTTTGTGTCGGTCCTATCGCAATCTCAGGTACACCAGATGGCACCACTAGAGTGCCATTGCAGGTTCTTCCATATGGTGGTGCAATCAACATTCCACCTGGCGTTGATCCTGTTATCTTTAACCCAGAAGTTTTCGCAATCGATTATACAGTGAATGACACCCCTGTCCCCATCTTCGATCCTAATAATTTCAGTGGATTTAACTTCGGAGATTTGAATATAAATATTCTTGATTATCCTTCGGATACGTTTGTATATCCTGAAATCGATAACTGCTTCTGACCTAGAGAGATATGTCTTCACAACTGGCAAAAAGAGTCAACGTATCCGATAGAGTTGAATATCAACTTCCTGAGTTTATTAGAGAGGACGATAGACAATTCGTTAACCTTCTTCTTGAATACTACAGATCTCAAGAGAAAACAGGGCGTCCTTACGATGTTCTAAACAACATCATCAATTATCTTGATCTTGACAACTATGGATCTGAAGGGTTGTCAGCTGAAACTCTTTTGCTTCGTGATATTGGTATAACTGACCAATCGATTGAAGTTGAGACCATTGATGGTTTCACAGAGAAAAATGGATCGATTCTGATCGATAATGAAATCATTTATTATGAATCTGTATCTAGAGGTCCTGACGCTATCCTGACGCCAGGTATTTCCTACGATCAGTTTAAGAAAAAGGAGCAGCAACTAGAGAATCCCTTTTCCCTCTTTGACGGCACTCGTAGAAGGTTTGATTTAAGCAACCTAGGCACCCCTGTAGCGCCCCCTACTGCCAATCACCTCCTAGTTACCACATATAACAACTTCCTCATCCCTAACGTTGATTATACCGTTGATGGTGATGAAATTGTGTTTACCACACCACCTCGTTTGAGGACTGGTGTTGATGATTCAGAATTTACTCAACTCGTTTACCTTGTAGGTTATGCTGATCAGAGCGTCCTTGAAATGGACGACATCAACTATGAAGTCTATCAAGGTAAGTCAGAATATCCTCTAAAACTGAATGGGTCTAACTATTATCCCACTTCAGAGATCGGTCTGATTGTTAATAAGAATGGCAACCTTCTTGTGCCATTTCAAGACTACGTTATTTTCCAAACCAACGATGGAAGCTCTTTTGTTTCCTTTAATGCTGGTGCTTTGGGTGCTGCTGATGTAATTCATATTAGATCTGTCGAATATAACGCACCTCAGTATGGATCTGGTGCAAAACTAATTTGTGAAGTTAACGAATCCTCTAAAGCACTCTCTGGATTGCAAGTTAAGAGTGGCGGTAGTGGATATCGTCTAGATTTTGCTCCTAAGGTCGCTATTGTCTCCACAACTGGTGAAGGTGCTGCAGCAAGATCACTTGTTGGTGGTATTAAAGATATTCAACTTATTAGTGGTGGTCAAGGTTACACATCCTTCAACCCACCCATTCCTTTTGTATCTGCTCCAACAAATCCTAATGGATCTAGAGCAGAGATCGAAATTGAGGTAGATGATACATCTGGACAAGTCTCTTCTATCAGAATTACTAACTCTGGTAGTGGATATGACTTTATTCCTGCAATTTCTTTCATCAATCCTGCTGGTGCAAAGATTAGTGATCCAACAATCGACTCTGAAGGTCGTGTCAACGTTGATAGCATTCAGGTTACTAAAACTGGTGTAGGATATAAGAATGCTCCTGTTGTTTACATTGATCCAGCACCTGACGGTGGTATCAATGCTCAAGCAACTTCTAGAATCAACTCTGATGGTCAAGTTATTGAGATTCAAGTCAATAACAGAGGTAGAGGATATGTAACTCCTCCTAGAGCAAGAATTATCGATCCAGTTGGTGCTCAAGTCCTTGATGTAACTGTTGCATCAGGTGCTGTCACTGAAATTGAAATGTTGACTGGTGGTATGGGTTATACTGATCCACCATCTGTGTATATTGTTGATGATCGCAAAGATGCTTACGGTAATCCCGTTGGTGGACAAGGTGCTAAGGCAGTTGCGACTATTTTTAACGGTGAGATCACTGATATCAACATTACTGACTTTGGTAGTGGATATTCTGATCAATTCCCTCCAAAAATCTATATTGCTGAGCCTGCTGCTGCTAAAGCATCTGTAAATATCGGATATGATGAAGTTACTGGTTTTGAAATCATTAGAGGTGGTAAAGAGTATTCTCCATCAGCACTTTTAGGTTGTGCTCGTGGTGTTTCTAACGTTATTGGTTTTGATGACCTTGGAAACCAAATTTATGCAAGAGAAGAGCAACTTGCTAACACTAACCATAATGCAGGGACCAGAATTGTTAATCTGGACTCTATTTTCGTTAAAGAGGTCTTTGATCGTTTTAGAAGGCAGTATCTGCCAACTCTAGAGATCAACTATGACAGAATTAACCCTGTCCAAGTAATTAAGACCATTAGAGACTTCTATGCCTCTAAAGGCACTAAGATGTCTACTCAATACCTCTTCAAAATTCTGTTTGGAGAGGATGTTGATGTTTTCTATCCAAAAGACGAAATTATCAGTCCTTCCCATGCAACTTGGGTTGTTGACACGATTCTTCGTGCAGAATTGATTTCTGGTGATCCTAGAAACCTAATTGATGGTCAACTTAACCAATATAGAGATGAAGTTGACACAAACATTAGAGAAGCATCTGCTTTGATCGAAAACGTCATTTCTATCATTCAAGGCACCGATACAATCTACGAATTGGCGATTTCTGAGGAAACGCTCGTTGGTCAGTTTATAATTCCTTATAAGACTCGTCTTGTCGAGCCTTTGAATACAACTGGTCAAATTATCACGGTTGACTCGACGATTGGATGGCCTGAGAGAAATGGCACCATCCTAATCAACGATGAAGAGCAAGTCCAGTATAAAGAGAAGTCTCTTAACCAATTCATCGAATGTACTCGCTCTAAAAACGGTATTGTAGAAGATTGGGATCCTGGCACTATTGTCCAGTCCGATATCTTCGTTTATGTCAATAAAGACACTCCTACAGAGTGTAAGTTGAGAATTCTTGGTATTGCTGAAGCAGGCACCACTGTTTTGGATGATACTGGATCTTACTACCTTCCTAGTGACAAATTGAAGGTTGCATCTCTGGGATCTTCTGCAGAAGATGAAAGACTGTCTTCTTGGCTTTATAATGTTAAAAAACTAATCCAGGTCTCCAGTGTTACGCCTGGTGGTGATAATAATCAAACTGCAACTGTTGTTTGCGATAACCCTCATGGTTTGTTGGTTTCTGACCAAGTTACGATTTATGGTGCAAACCCTGTTATCTACAACGGCACATTTGCTGTTACTTCTCGTATTGACGAATATCAATTCTCATACCGTCTAGCACAGCCTACAGACATTATTCCACAGGGTAACATTCTACTTTCGGTGGACCTCAACCGAGGAAAATCTGATGTTACTTCAATCAACAAGGTTGTTTCTGAGTTTACAACTAATATCCAAAACTCCTTCTTTAACGATGATTATGTCTATGTTGCTGCTAGTGGCTTACCTAATTACAAGATTGGCCCTTTCACAGGATCCGCGTTAATTCCTGGCAACCAGCGTAAGTTGATGCGTTTCCCAAGAAACGTATTGACTGTTTCTGAAAGACAAGACATTCAACCCAATACCTCAATCGGATCATGGGTTAATGGTGTTTCTATCTGGTCTTACAAGTCTTCTGAGTATGTCCAGTTTGGTCCTCTTACCAATATCACTGTAGATGGTGGTGGTGAAGGATATGATGCTGGCGCTAAACCCAACCTTGAAATTATTGGTGGTGGCGGCACAGGAGCATCAGGTAGTGTTGTTGTTAACGGTAGTCTCACATCTTTCGATGTTACTGAAGGTGGTAGTGGATATACCGATTCACCTCTAATCTCCATCGTTGGCGGTGGTGGTAGTGGAGGCACAGCAAGAGCCGTCGTTACTGGTGGTCGCGTCACCAGAATTCTGGTTGATTCACCAGGTACAGGATATACATCACAACCTGACGTTGCTATTACAGGTGGTGGTGGATCTGGTGCTGCAGCGACTGCAAACGTCCGTGGTCCAATCTCATCTGTGATGATTGACAGTTTTGGTAGTGGATATACTTCACTGCCTCAAATCAGAGTTAACTCTGGTGAAAATGCTTTGGCACAACCTATTGTTATTAATGGTCGTATTGTTTCAATCGCTATTATTAACTCTGGTAACTCTTACACCACAGCACCTAACGTCATTATTAATGGTGATGGTTTCGGTGCTATTGCTCAAGCAACCATTGGCACATTTGGTGAAGATAAGGGTAAAGTGCTTAGTATTCAAATCCTTAACAGAGGTATTGGATATACTCAAGGAAACACTACTGTTAGACTGGAAGCAGTTGGTCAGAATGCAACATTCACACCTACTGTTTACAGATGGTATAGAAACAATCAGTATGACCTTGGTAGTAACTATGACTTTGCTAGAGGTTATGTCTTTACTGGTCTTAATAACGCATTCGGTGGTGAGTATGCTCACCTAAGTGATCCTAAGGAATTGCGTTATGTGGTTGGTGATAACGTATTCTTGAATCCTGTTACCCAACAATTCCAAGAGCTTTCTTCCAATTTTAGTCATTCTCCTATTCTTGGATGGGCATTTGATGGTAACCCCATCTATGGTCCTTATGCATATGCAGATCCAACTGATCAAAACAGTGGTATCCGTCGTATGCGCACTTCATACAAATTGAAGACAAATGTCGTATTTGACGCTGCAACTAATCCCAATCCTTCAAGGACAGATGGTCCTCCACTGGCATCCTATCCTGCAGGACAATTTGTTGCTGATTACTACTACGATTTCCAATCTGGTGACCTAGACAACTATAACGGTCGTTTCTGTAAGACACCTGAGTATCCTGATGGTGTATATGCATATTTCATCACTGTTGATGCTTCTGAAGCTGGTGTTGCAGAATTCCCTTATATCCTTGGTCCTCAGTTTAACTCTCTTCCAGATCAGTGGAATTTGGGTCAAGGTGCAACTCAGGAAAATATTCCTCAAGATGTTGTCCGTTATAGAGATCCTTATGTCAATGTTGACATTGATATTGATCGTCAACCAAACCAAGAGTCAGATGTCCTAACAACTGAGATTGAAGGATATCCTCTCATCTTTGAGATTCAAGATAGCAACAATGATGGTGTTATTGATGCTTCTGAGCAGCAAGAGACCTTAGAGATGACTACAGAGGCAACTCTGCAGATCTATGACTACTTCCCTCAAGTCCCACCTGAATCAAGAGTTGACATTGAAGTTGAGACAACTACTCAGTTTGAAGATGCTCAAATTGACGGATTTGTTATTGAAAACCCTGGCGTTTCTTATCAGGTTAATGATACTGTTTTCTTCAACAATGAAGGCACAGAGGGTTATGGTGCGTCCGCAATTATTGATTCTGTTAAGGGTCAAGTAATTCAAGCATATCAAAAAGAAATTATTGGTGACCAACCTTATGGTAAGATCACCACTGCTGAAATTCACGATTTGAAACAGCAAGACGGTATTATTGTTAACTCTAGACCTATTGCTGATAATACCAACAAAGCATTTAAGAATGTTGTTGTATCTGGTATTGAGACTGTTTCTATCGATCAGGTTGGTAGAGGTTATAATTCAGACCTCCCTCCTGTCTATGAATTGATCACATCACAAGGTAGTGATGCTGAATTTAGAATTAATCTAGAATCTAATGGTGGTATTAGCACCGTTGATATTCTTAACTCTGGTAATGGATACGATGTTGATAATCCTCCTCAGATTCGTGTTACCCATCCTCAACAGTATAAGAAGACTCGTTACTGGTTGAGTGAGTATATTGAAGCTGATGGTCAGTTGATGATCCATGATAGTAAGATCACTACGGATCGCTATCTGTATATTTGTGGATCTATTGAAATCGGCAATGGTAACATGGCAGGTTTCCTTGCTAAGTTTGATGATCTTGGAAGACTTGTTTGGGAAAGACACTTACAACCTATTAACACTGGTGATAAGAGAAGTGAATTCCTTAGAATGTATATCAATGAGTCTTATGAAAACGACCGTATTTATGTTGCAGGCCAAACTTATTCTCCTACAAACGACCTGTTTAACCCAGATATTTGGGTTGGTATGTATGAGTCTGGATTTAACACTGCAAACGCTCCAGACGGTCTTCTTCAATGGCAGAAGTCTATTGCAGGTATCTCTGGCACAACTAGAAGAGACTACATTACTTCTATCAGTCTAGATGCCGAAGAGCGTATCTACCTTGCAGGTTATACTAATACTAACTCACCTGATCCCGATGATATTTGGGTTATTCAGGCAGACCAAGATGGTGACGTTGTTGAGAAGCGTAAGTTTGCCTCTATTGATGGTAATGAGAGACTTGAGCAAATTGCTGATCTTGGTAATAACAGATTCTTCTGGGTTGGTGTTAACGAAGATAATGATGACTGCTTATATGGTGTCTTCTTCTATGATGGTGCAAACCTTGAGATGGAATATGCCAAGCAGGTTACTGTTACTGGTGGTTATGTAAGAAATCCAAGATTCGTCATCGATGAATATCAAGATGTCTTCATTCTTTGGGATTTCTATAATAATGCTACTAGCGTTTGGGAAAAGGTCCAGCTCAGCAGAATTTCACTTGCTAATACAGCATCTGGTGGATCCTTTACATGGTCTAAGACTATTGCTCTTACACCAATGGATTCTGTTACACCTATCAGTATCCAACATGCTGGTCTCAACCTAGATGAGTTTGGTAATATCAGTGTTGTTACTGATATGAAGTATAAGCAGAATGTCCGAGTGGCAGGTCTGACATACTTTAAGTATGACGGCACAGTGCTCCGTCAATCCTATCTTGAGGATACCAATAGTGCTGGTTTCTCCGTTAAGTCTCACGTTGTTGATTCTTCTGGTGACCCAATCATGGTTTGTGAGCGTCAGCTTCCAGATCAGGCTGCAGCATTCAGATTTACTGAAGATGGTAATAATTGGAATGAAGATTTCACCAAGCGTAAGTTGGCACCTCTTTCAGTTATTGATACTGCTGCAAGTGCTTGGGAGCGTGATACAACTGCATATAAGTGGGGTCCTGCATCACTCAAACTCAAGACATCTAATGCTGTAAAGGCAACTAACTTTAATAGAAATGTCCAACCAGAATGGTGTGTTGAAGGTTGGTATTCTATGGATGGCACCAATCATGGTGTTAACCATCAACCTAAAATGATGACCGTTGTGCCTGTCGCAGGTAAGACAGCACATTTCATTATCGATGGTGATTCAACATCTGCAAACTATCAGAAAGTCCTACTTTACTTTGATGGTGTTGAGGTTGCTTCCTCTACTACTGCATACAACTGGACTACATTTGCATCTAGTGCATGGGTCCATCTATCATTCTCTAAAGAGAATCCTACTGTTGGTAGTTACACTTATAGAGTGTTTGTCAACGGTGTTGCAATGATCGAATTGGTCTCTACTGAAGATATCGGTCTTGATGACGTTTACTGGGCAAGTGATTCTACTCCTAGTGCTTCCGATGCCTTCCTTGGTAACCTTGACGATCTCGTTGTTTCTGAAACAGCAAAATATACTGCAACTTATACTGTCCCTGCTGATTACGTTGAAATTACAACTCAAGCATCTGATGTTGCAATCTATAAGGTTGACAGACTGCATACCGAGCGTGGTGATAAGACACTTACAACTCTCAACAACTATACACAATTCTCATTCAGTGAAAACTTCAACGTTAATGTCCAGACTGTAACCAACGGTGCTATTAGTAATTGGGAAGAAGGTCCTGGCGGTCTGCAGATTCTTGACATGTCGTATACTATTGCGACTATGATTCCAGCAACAGTTGCTCTGTCTACTAATGTTGAAATCTTTGGATCTAAGACATCTACTGTCCCAACACCTAGAGGTCAGAAACTTAAACTGTCTTCTAACGTTGTGCCAAAATTCTATATTAGAGATGCACTGTATAGTAAGATTGATAACGTTAAGGAATTTACTTTCAACCAAGATTGTAAATTCACAAAAGGTAGTATTATCCAACAGGTGAATGCTGCTGGTGTTGTCCAAGCATACGGCACTATTGTTGAATCTCCTGCAGGTGGAATCAATACTCCTGGTCTCGGCACCAAATATAAGGTTGGTAAGATCTTCGGCACATTTAATAATACAGATCTGTTTAAGAATGATCTTGATGAGATCAATCATATCACTGGTGTTTATTTCGATACTGAGGAAGCAGAGATTCCATGGGCATCTGGTACTGCATATGCTCAGGGTGATAGAGTTTATAGTGATAAGAAAATCTATGAGGCACAGGGTGCTGGCACATCTGGCACAATTACACCTATCCACACTGCTGGTGTTGCTTCTGATGGTGTAATTAACTGGGCATTCATTGATGATTCAGGTAAGTTTACTATTGATGCTGCAAACCATCCATATCAGATTCCTGAATACCAAGGATCCGATATGATTGAATGGGATGCACACATCCTGTATGCACCTGGTTATAGAATTTGGAAAGGTCTTAATGTGTATGAAACCACCAATGGTGGTGTTTCTGGCACAACTCCTCCCACTCATACAACTGGCACAGTTAACGACGGTAACGTAGATTGGACATTTGTTGAGACTAGAGAGGCACTTGGCACATATGCTAGATTCATGGCATATGATGAAGATTTCTATACAGTTAGAATTGAAGAGATTCAACCTGGATCTACTTACATTCCTGGCGATGTTATCAGTATTAGATCTGATAATATTGAAATTGATGAAACTGAGAAGATCCTTAGAGTTGTAAATCTTCCTTCAGTTAAAAAGATTCGTGTAACTTCTACCGTTAAGAAAGATATTATTCGCACCGCTGAGGTCCGCACTGATCAAGTTTATGCAACATCAGTTACTAGACATAATTATAATAACGGTGAGATTCTTTATACAACTGGATTCTCTCAGACAGCATTTAACGGATCATTCTTTGTTAAAGAAGTATTTGGTAGTAGAGAATTCACATTTACTATCAGAGATACTGCTGTAGAAGAGCCTGCATTCTTGCAGAGCGCTATTTCTAATGTCAACATTTATGCTAAGCACCCAACTCTGACATTTACCAGAGGTCATGCATATGTGTTTGATCTAGCAGATCCTTCTAACTTTGGTTATTACTTGTCCTTCTCTCAGGACAACCAGTATAAACTGGAGTATTCATTCAACAATATTACTAGAGAAGGCACACCTGGTGTTCCAACAACCAGCACTGCACCTTTTGTTAAGTTTACTGTATTGGGTGACGTTACAAATATTTCTTACTACTTTGACCCATCAAGAGTTGGAGCTAATTCTCCTGTTGGTGATAAGTCGTTTATTGATGTCATCAAGACACCTTATGATGGCACATTTACAATTTCTGAAATTATTACAGATACTGAGTTTAGATTCCCACTCGTTAGAGAGCCTGAGCAAACATCTGCTGAGGTTGGCACTGATGAGTTTGACAATGCATACTCATATTATTCAACGACATCTACCAAAGCAGTTGGTCCTATCAACAGCATCAAACTGGTATCACCTGGTGGATTCTATAAGAGACTTCCTATCATCTCTGATATTGCATCTTATCGTCAAATTGAGAAGATCAACATCACAGATGGTGGCACAGAATATGCACCTGGCGTCTACTATGATGTAGGCATCCTTGGTGATGGTGAAGGTGCTAAAGCAACTATCACTGTTGAGATTGATGATGAGACAGGATCAGGCACCATTACAGGTGTTGCTATTACAGATCCTGGCAAAGGTTACACTACCGCTTCGATTGATATTGATGCTATTCCTGGCATTCTTGGTCCAACTCTTGCTGGATCTGGTGCTGCATTAGAAGTGGTGATCCCCGAAGAGGGATCTGGCGCGTCTGTTTTCCTCACTGGTAGGAATATTGGTAAGATTAAGAGACTGAAGAATAATGAGTTTGGTTATGGTTATTCTCATGACTATACTCTACGTCCTGAAATCTCCTTCCCAGTTAACCTACAACTCTTTAATACTTCGATCCTAACTCAGATTAAGATCACCAATCCAGGTTCTGGTTATACCTCTGCTCCTGCCGTTGTCATTGAAGGTGGCGGTGGTGAAGGTGCACAGGCAGAAGCGATTGTTAAAAACAACCGTCTTTCTGAAATTGTAATTAAGAATCCAGGTCAAGGTTATTCATCTGAGCCCATAGTCACACTTAAGTCTGAGTTTAACTACGTTGTTAACCTCGACCTCAACTATCTGCAGTTTAACTTCCCTCACGGTATCACCACTGGTGCTGCTGTCCAATTCCGTGCTGATGATGTTGGCACAACTGAGGGTGAGCTCCCCAAACCTAGCAGCGTTGGTTTGACCTCTTTGGTTGAAGGTCAGATCTACTATGCAATCGCTGGTAACCAAAACTCTCTTGAATCTGATCAAATCAGATTTGCTTTGACACCTCAAGCAGCGGCAACTGGTGACTTTATTACCTTCTTGACTCAAGGTAGTGGTCGTCAAGTCCTTCTTACTGAAGTCTTTGGAGGCACAGCAGAAGCAATCGTTTCTACTTCCAGATTCTTGGAAGGTGAAGAGGTATTCCAAGGTCCTAGCCTTGAGCAAGCAACTGCAACCGCTGTTGTGTCTACAAACACTGGTTGGCAGATTGGTCCTAAGATTCTAAAACTTGTCAACAACCAAGGCGATTTTGTCCAAGGTGAAAAAGTTACAGGCACAGTTTCTAAGGCATCTGGTGTTATCGATAACTTGAATATTGCTAAGGGCGTCCTGAATATTGGATCTCTTACCAAGACACCTGGTAAGTTTATTGATGACGTTGGTAAACCTTCTGAAATTGTCCAGAAAATTCAAGACTCTTTCTTCTACCAAAACTTCTCTTATGTTATTAAGTCTGAGATTCCTATCACAGAGTGGAAAACTCAGATTCTTGAAAACAACCACCCTGCAGGTTTCAACCTCTTCGGTCAATTACAACTGACTGGTGGTAAAGACGTTTCTGGTCGTAAGATCGGCACTGAGTTTATTAAGAATGTTAATATCTTTGATTATGCAAATGTCAACCAGATTACATCCTTCGGTGCTGCACAACCTATCTACACCGATTATAACAACACTGAGGTGCTTTTCCGTAAGAGAAGACTGACTTCTTCTGAGGAAATTCTTACTTCTATTGTTAAGAAACTGGATGATATCTCTGGTCAATTTGATGGTGTCCAGAAGAGTTTCCCACTTACAGTGGAGAATGAAAGTGTCATTGTTAAAGATGACCAGTTGATGATTACAATTAACGGTATCATCCAGTCTCCTAGAATCTCTTACAGCATTGTTGGTGGTAACATCGTATTTGCTGAAGCACCTAAACCACCTTCTAAGGTTGTTTATAGAAATATCAGAGTTACACCTGTTGAGATCTATAGAATTGAGTTGTATCAAGTTGGTGGTATTTTCCCAACATTAGGTCAGCAAATCCAAGGTCAGGCAAATGATACATTTGCAACTGTGATTGACACAGGAGCAAGTAGTATTGATGTTATTAATATCACTGGCACTCCATTCCAACTTAATGAGCAATTAAGAAGAGGCACTATATTCTCAGCATTGGTCCAATCTGTGACTCTGCTGAATTCAGATACCATCTTTGAATTTGGTGAGTCTATCACCAATCTCAATGGTGATACTGCTAAGATTGAAGAGACTAACCTCAATGATGGTGTTGTTACTGATGCTTTGGTTATCAGTAAAACTTCTGGTACATCTGACGAAGAAACTGGTCAGTTTAACATTAGATTGAATGATTACGTCTACTCTGCAGCTACTAAGATTGCAGGTCAGGTTTCCTTCATCTCTCCATACTTAGATCCTAATACTGGTGAGCCAGTTGACACTCTAACAATTAACGCTGGATCAACATTCTTTGGTCTGTTGTTTGAGCGTCTGCTTTCTATCACCAATCCTAACGTTGTCTTGGATGATATTTCCAAGTCTACGATTACACCTACTGAATTGTATAACGCAGATAATAGAATCAACGCTGACTTCCTTGACTTTGAAGATGTAAGATCTTCTGAGGTTGTCATGACAGATCTCACTGGTGGACAATTCTCAGAAGGTGAGTTGATTCGTAACAAGAAAGTTGATTATATTAACGAAGTTACTACAGCAATTAGTCGTTACTATGATGCTGGAAACAGAATCATTGATAATAGACAAGAAATTATTGATTTTGCTGAAGCACAGATCACAGTTGATCATCCTGGTTTCTACTATCCTGGTGCTCAACAAACTGATCAATGGGGTAGATTCCGTGATGCATATCGTTTGATTATCAAGAATAAAGACCTCATTGTTGATTACACTTATGAATTGATGGTTGCACAATTCCCATCATTGGTTGTGCCTAGTGCTGATAAGTGTAAGAGAGATCTTGGTAAGTTTATCGATGCTGTTGCTAGAGATACACACTCTGGTGGTAACGTCTATGGACGTAAATTTACCATGCAATATTTTGATTCCAACAGTGGTTTGGCATACATCTCCAGTGAGATTGCTGAGACACGTTGGGCATATGAGAAAGCAAAAGATTTGATGCTTCTTGCTATTACCAACCAACTTTCTGGTAACTATGGTAGTGGCAACTTCGGTCCTGCTTATAACGAGATTTCTGTTGGTGGTAGCGGCGGCACTGGTATTACTATTGACCCTGCACCTGGCAATCCTTATGGCACTGCAGGATCTAATACTACTGCTAACGATCCTGGCAACTGCTCTGATGTCCAGTCTGCAATTACAACTACTTGGACATATATTGATGAAACTCTTGGAGCAGGTAACATGGATGACCTGCCTGATGAAGTGCTTCCTACAGAATTCACTCTTAACCAAACCAAGTGTCGTCGTGATATCGGAATCTTTGTTGATGCAATCGTTGAAGATCTTAAGTCCAACGGTAACTGGGGCGTCGTTAAGTTTACTAAGAAATACTTCGATGGTGCTGGTGCACCTATCTCCAACGGTCTAGTTGGCGAAGTTGCTGAATCTATCACAGCATTTAACCATGCTCGCACACTGATGTATAGTGCGATCAACAACTTGCTGTATGGAAAGGATCTTACCATCACTGCAGATCCTGCATCTTATGGTGGTAGTGCTCCTGGTCATAAGTATGATCCTAACTATGCAAATGGCAGCAATCAGTTGCTCACTAACTGTGCAGATGTTAAGGCATCGATCGATACATTGTTGGCAGTTGCAACAACAGCAATTAGTGCTGGTAACCTTAATAATATTGTTGCTCTTGAGCAAGCAAATCAGGTTACTGATGGCACATACACTATCGGTGAAACGATTCGTGTTAATAAGATTGCATACCAAGAAAAAGGCGATGGTCTCTTCTTCAGAGATGACGTTATTAAGGGTATGTCTAGCAATGCATCCTTCACTGCACTCGGTGTTAACACTGGTTTCAGATGGTTGTTTGCTGGTAATGTAACTGGATCATTCCAGTCTAGAGAGTATATTACTAACAGTCAGTTGGATGTTGGTAGTGGTGTTTCTCAGACTGTAATTAACGTTGCTGCTGGATCTAAATCACTCAAGTTTGATGGATCTTCAAACTCTTATATCAACATGCCTAACAGCTATGATTATGAGTTTGGCACTGGTGACTTTACAATCGAAGGTTGGTATTATTTCCCTGCAACAACTGCTAGCCCACAGCAAGTCCTCTTCGACGTTGGTTATCAAACTGACTATCAGATTGTAGTTGTTTGGGATACAGTTATTAGAGCATATACTGCAACTAACGGTCAAGGCACAGATCTCTACAATACTGCTAATAAGGTAACACCTTCAGCAAATACATGGCACCACATCGCTCTTGTTAAGGGTAGTAATGTGATGACTCTGTATGTTGATGGTGTCGTTACTGGTCAGGTTGGTGATACTGGCACATATAACTATGGTCACGTCACTATCGGTGCATCTGCTGCTACTAACGCAGGTAACTTTAATGGTGGTGTCGATCACTTCATCGTTTCTAATGCTGCAAGGTATACTCAACCATTTACACCTAGCGCTGTCTACGATTCTACTGCTGATGACGTTATTACATCCTTCAATAATGAGCATCCAATTTTGGTTGCTGATCAGGATGTTTATGCGAAGTATACTGACACTATTACAGCCAACGCAACTGCTACTTACGTTGACTACGATGATGACAGAATTACAATTCAGGAATGGGATATTGGTAGACAGGAATATAGAGATGCCGCTGATATCATCGAGAAGAATGCTGCATGGATTGCAGAAGAAGCAGTCGGTAGACTGAAACTCCGTTATCCTGATTTCGTCTTCCCTGGCGATAACCCTGCTGCAAATACTTACGGTGGCACAAACTATTGTATTCGTGACACTAGAGACTACATCGTTCCTGCAATGGTCAAAGACCTCAGAAATGGTGGTAATTATAATGTAACTACTACTGCAAGATTCTATCTGACTAAGGGTGGAGAGCTGGAGTTTATCGGCAATGAATTGCTACAAACTCTGTATACATGGGATCAAGTTGCTGATATTGCTAAAGAAGTCGTTACTTCCACAAGTCTTGATCTTTCTGGCACATACAGCACAATTCTTCGTATTCCTAACAACTTCTCTTCTCCTGCATCTCAACCAGTCCTAGACGAAATTCAAGCACTCTCTGATGAGATTGCTACTATTCTGTCTCCAACAGGTCACAGATATCGTGATGCTGGTGATCTCATTTGGAAGAATAAGGACTACATTGCAGATGAAGCAGTTGGTTATATTCAAGACAAGTATACTAAAGATATCGCTGGCACCCTCACAGACTTCCTTATCATGCCTGGTAATGGAGAGCCTAGCTGCCATCGCGATCTTTCCGACCATGTTATCCCTGCAATTATCGGTGACCTCTGCACTGGCGGTAACGCTAACACCCAGACGATCATCAGTAAGTATCTGAATAACCAAGATCAGATCCTACACGTACAGGATGAGTTGTCACCTATGCTTGATGCGTTGCATTTCTGCAACGATCTTGCACAGAAAGCAATTAATAATCTCCTCTTGAGTCCTGGCGAAACTGCTTCTAGTTTGGGAATTGATGTTAGATATCAAGATGATTACTATGAGCCTCAGTGGACAACTAGAGATGCATTCAGAGGTGCTTCTACTACTATTGATAGTAAGGCATATCCTCAGGCAACTCGTGCACAGAATGATAGATTCCTCGACGCTGCAGATCTACTACAAGCCAATAAGAAACTGATCGCTCATGAAGCAGTTGCATTCATGAATGATCTTGGTAAGTATGGATCCTTCAACGTGCCTGGTGGAGCAATCAACTGTGTTGATGACGTTGTAGATATCCTCGATGCAGTAACCCATGACCTTTCTTATGACTGTAATGAAAGGACATATGATGCATCTGCACTTTACTTGCGTGAAGAAGATAATGCACTGCTCCACGTTTCTACTGAAGCAGAAGCAACTCGCACAGTCCTAAGAGTTGCCAGAGACATGGCAATCCTAACCATGAGAAATGGTTTCGGTCGCCCCCATGTCGATGGTAACAACCCAGATTTCAGACCTGTTGAATCCTACGAGCAAAACACTGTCCATCAAGACGTGTATGATGCTTATCATTATCTCGATTCGCATATCAGATGGATTGCTAATGAGTCTGTGAAGCGTATGAAGGCTAACTACCCTAACTTCACTGTTAATGGTGGTGCTGGTGCAATGTGGTGGAAGGAATTCACTCCAACAAATGCATCATATACTGCATCAACTGGTGTGTTGACTCTCACTATTCCAGATCACAGACTTAACGTTGGTGAGTATATCAGTCTCGCTGCAAATGGTATTACATTTACCTGCAGTATGGATAGTAATGCAACTAACCATCCATATCCACGAAATACTGATCCTGCTTACGAGAAACGTCTGCTAATCACAGATACAACTCCAGATACACTCACAATTAATGTCGGTGCATCTCCTTCAGGCCAGCAATACGACCACACATTTGTATCTGCTGTTACTGGTGCTGTCCGTTATGGATGGAATGATGGTGGAGAGCACTTCACTCCAACTGCTGTTAACTACACAGCAAGCACAGGTGAGATGGTCCTGACCATTCCTAACCACTCCTTCAACGTTGGTAGCAGAATGTCTATCGAGCCTCATAGCTTGGTATTCACTTGTGCTATGGATAATAACCAAAGCGAGCACGCATATCCTCGTAATGGTGATCCAGCATATGGCACAACTCGCGCTATCACTGCTATTGGCACTTCTACTCAAGATATTACCAATGCAACTTATGATCCTGTCTCAGGTAAGATGGTTATCACAACAAGTGGCAACCATGGATTGGTAACTGGCAACAGAATTAAACTTGCTGCTAACTCCTTGACATTCACATGCACAATGGATAGCAATGGTAGTAACCATACTTATCCTCGTGCTACAGACCCTGCAAATGAGAAGTGGTTGCTTGTCAGCCGCGAGAGTGATACAACATTCTCTTGCTATGTGGGTGTTGCTGCAAACAATAACCAATATGCTCACACCTTTGTAAGTGCTACTGCTGGTGCACTTATCAAGCAAAATGGCACTGTTACAGTTAACGTTGGTGCATCTCCTTCTAACAATCAATACGCTCACACTTTCGTGAGAGCTGTCCAAGGCGGAATCATTTCTGCTGGCGCTATCGATTGTGTCCATGACGTTGCAGATCTAATCCGTGCTGTCCTCTGGAATGCTGAGAATGGCGGTGACAACTATGTTGGTTTGGCAACTGAATTCTACTTAAGTGGTCCTGCTATTATTCACGTTACTTCACAGGTAACTGAGACGCTTTACGCTATTCAGCAAGCGAAGAATATTATGATCAACATGGCGCTGGGTGCAGGTGTTGGATCTATTGTTGGTGAAGTTGCACAACCTCCAGCAAATACATTTAACGGCACTTCAGATCAGAATACAGAAATTCAGAATCGTTTGACATATCTCTGGGATATTGTCGAAGATACAATGCAAGATCCTAATGGACAAAATGCTTCAACGTATCCTAATTCTGCTTCTAGTAAGAATTTCCAGTGGGAATTGCCTAACTTCTGGCCAATCAAATACACAAGCGAAATCGCTGATAGAGATCTCACCATCACCTTTGACTCCGCTAATGGTGGTCTAGGAAACAATGGTACATGGAATCAAACTTGTCCACAAGTTGCGTCTTCTATCACTACCTTGATGGAAATTGTTGATAGCACCATTGTTGGTGGTTTGACAAATACAAATTATCTTAGCGGTATTACTCGCACAACGGCATACTCCTCTAACACCAACTATCAAGAAGGTACATGTGAGAATGTCAGATCGATGATTGATAACCTCTTCGTCTTGATGACAGAATCTCTAACTGCTGACAATAGAAACTTGCGTCAGTATGCAGACCTCATGAGATTCAATGGTCCTGCAATTTACAGACGTGCGTATGATGAGACTGTTATTTCCTATCCTCAATTCGCTACACAGATCCTAACTTACAATTCAGATCCATATCTTCTTGGTAAGGAAATCGTTGATGCTATTCAGTATGACCTTATTACTAAGGGTAACGCTGGTGCATTTAAGTTGATCGGTGATTGGTTTGATGGTGATGGTGCATTCATTGCATTCCCAAATATTATTAGATCTTTCCTCTTGGAATTCTTGTCCAAGATCAGAGAAATGGCCAAGTCTGTTATCTACCTCTCACAGACCGAACCTGAGTGGGCAGCATATTCAAATTACATCTATAACATTCCTATCAATACTCGCCTTGAGTGGAATCAAGAGCACGCTGAGTTTATCCTCGACTCCTCTTTGAATGTGATTCGCTATGCGATGTCAAGATCTGAATTCCCAACAGAAAACAGAGTCAACTTTGTCCCAAGCACTGACGTTGTTAATATTAGCAATAAGTATAATCTTGGTTACGATTGGAATACTGATCCTGCACTTGTCCTTCTTACACCTACAGTCCCTGTTGGTTATGACAGAGCAGAATACAGAATCAGAATCAACAAGCCTAACAACTTTAGAAGAGGTGACATTGTTACCTACATCCCTGCATCTCAGACATCACTACAAACTCTGAATAAACCAGAATATTTTGTGATCGCGTCTGATTCCTCTTCGTGGTTTGAAATTGCAGAATCTCCTATTCATGATGGTAGATTCCATAATTTCTTCATCGATATTACCAATAATGGTGCACAGCAATTTGCTTTGACACTCAGAAGTGGAATTACTAGAGCAACCACCACATACGGCACAAGAGAAAACTTCACTCCTCTTGAGGGTGGATTCCTCCCCGCAGACGTGCTTTATGGATCTACCTCCCAAGCATACGCTGAAGTTGGTAGTGTGCTTCAGAATGAGGCAGAAATTATTCAGTCTTACAAGCACTATGAATTGAATAATCTCTCAACCAACCTGCAAGAATTTGCAAATGGTGAGACTCTGGTTGTCCAAGGTAACACAAGTGTTAATGGTAAGATTCTGCAAACAAGATTGCAGGATGCACAAGCAACTTCATTCGTTAAACTTATTAATCAACAAGGCACCATCAGTCAAAATGATGTGCTTCTTTCACAAGAAAGTAACTTGGAGGGCACTGTCACAGATATTAGTGATCGCTTCCTAATCAACGTTAAGAAAGGTGCATTTGCTACAGGCGACTGGTTCTTCAGTAAGACTGCTGCAACTTACGCCAAGATGAGTGAATACTCCAATAAGTCTGGTGCTATCGTTGATAACACTGGCGGTAAGATCACAATGGACGTTGAGACCATTGATGGAGCATGGAATTCTGGCGATATCATTTATGGTAACCAGACATCTTACATCTTGGAAGTCAAGGGTGTTTCTGGATCTAGTCCACTAACTCTCAACTCTTATGTCCACGGCACTAACGTGTATGAGTTGAATCTTGGCACTGCAATTATTGACACTGGTATTACAGATACCTTCTCACCTGGCGATACCGTCTACATGCTGCAAGGCACCGTTATTAAGGAGCCTGGATTCAGCGCAACGGTCACCAAATATGTTAATGGATTGAATCTTGATCCAGGCGAGCCAAATTACGGTGTCCACAAACTTTGGATTGCTAATCCCATTGATGTTGGATCTGGTGAGCCAGTTAGCGCAGTTGCCAATACAATCTACTCGATTGGTAAGTATGACATTAACTCTAACTTCCCAACTATCTACGCGCCTGTAACATCACTGACAGACACAACATATACCTCTTACGGACGTGTTGTTAAGATCGATATCGCAGGTGTTACTGGCACCATCTGGATTGAGAATGCAGTTGGCGATTTCCTTGATAACATGTCTCTCGCCGCTAATGACGGATGGGGTGCTGCTGTTACCAGAGCCGCTAAACTTCAAGGTCGCGTTGATCGTTACTTCAGAGGTTTCGACGGCACACAAACAGAATTCTCACTCACCATCTCCAATGGTGAATCCTACTTCCCTGATCCTGCAGGTCATCTGCTCGTCTTTGTTAATGGTATTCTCCAACCACCTGGCGGTAACTTCGCTTATAACGCATTCTCTGATCAGATTCGCTTCACTGAAGCACCTGAGATTGGATCCGAATTCGTTGGTTACTACATCGGTAAGATGCGTCAGTTGGATGATATCTCCTTCGAGTTTGACTCATTGAGATCTTCCTTCAACCTCCGTTACTTGGGTATTTACTACTCCTTGACACTGACTGAAGGTGTTTCCTCTAACGTTATTAGACCTGAAAATAATATTATTGTTTCTCTCAACGGTGTTATACAGGAGCCTGGCGTTTCATATGAGATCGTTGGTTCTAGAATCATCTTCTCTGAAGTGCCTCGCGCAGGCGGCACATTCGTGGCATTCTCCTACATTGGATCTGATGCTGACGTGATCGCTGCAACTGTTGTGCCTCCTATCGAGACGGGTGACTCACTCTTTATCGAAGGTGAGGAATTCAACAGAGAGGTTGCTTTGATCGAATCTTCCAACTCTCTAATCACCTTTGAATACACTGGATCTGTTAAGGGTCGTAACGCTGAGGCACTTGCCAGAATCAAGAAAGGTAAGGTTACCGAAGCACTTCTCACCAATCCTGGCGATGGTTATACCTCCAGACCTAACGTTGACATCATCTCCTCTTCTGGATTTGATGGTCGCATCAAGGCACTGAATGGTATCGCACGCATTGACGTGAAGACTGCAGGCACAGGATATGCAATGCCTAATGTGTTGGTTGAGACTACTGTCCCTGATGACTACACAGAACCTCAAGGCACACCTGTCAACGGTGGTTTTGATGTCCTCGCAGGCGAAGGTGCAGAATACTATGGTGGTGGCGCACAGATCGATCCTGGCACAATCGCTATCACATACAACCCTGTTAACGTAACTGTTAACCAAGGTCAGACAGCATCCTTCACAGTTATTGCTACTGTTAGCAATGGTCAGCAACTGAATTATCAGTGGCAGAAGAAGGACTACGGCACAACTGTTTGGAGTAATATCATTGGCGCTAACCAAGCGACATTTAGTACGATCTCCGCAGCGCAGGCAGACGATGGTGATGAATATAGAGTGGCAATCACAGCAGCAGGTGCAACACCTGTCTACTCCAACTCTGCGATCCTCACAGTCCAGACTGGTGCTACTGTCTTGAGCAACTTCAGTCCTGCACAAATCTTTGACGACGCCTAAATACAAGTAAAAAGATGACCGCTACCGCAACATACGATAGCTCTACTAGGACACTGGCAGTTACTGGTGACGGTCTGCCAGACCCCGTGAGTTACGGCACTTTCCCAAATGTTAACAACCCAAACTCTGTAACTGAGCAAGCATTTGCTCATACCTTCTATTACAGAGGTGGGACTTTTGGCATCTCTAGGACTTTTGATGATACTTCTTGGACACAAGAAGGTTTTATTAGAAGTGTCAATATTAGTGTTAATGATAACTCTTTGTTTGATAATCAAATTCAGAGTGGTGATCATCTTTTGTTTGTTTTTTCTGACGGATTAAAACAAAGATTTGTTTATCAAGGCACAACATTTACAAGCACAGCTGGTAATTGTTGGTTAGCGACAGATCAAAGACTTGATCTGATTATGGAAAATAGTGAAAGTGGCACATCTGGTACTTGTGAATATTATGACCAAAGAAACGGTAGGGCAGCTACTCCTCTTGGTGCTATTGGGATTGCTGCTAACGGGGTCGTTATGTTTAATCCTAGCGCTGGAAACGGTGGCAATCCTCCAGCAGGATTTAATTGGAATGCACATTATCCCACTTCTCCTGTAGATTTTGGTGATGATGAATGTGGGGGACATCCAGAGCAAACAGGACAGTATCACTATCATGATACTCATTTCCTAGATTGCTGGAAAGACAATTCCATTATGGCAACCTACAATGACTATTATGGATCAACCCAATACAACGGAAATAACCTCAGACACCCTGACGGACACTCCAAGATGGTCGGAGTTGCATTTGATGGATTCCCAATCTATGGACCATTTGGTTACAACAACCCTTGGGATAATCTCTCTGGTACAGACTCTATGGTCTCGTCTTATAGGGTTAAATCAGAAGAAGCAATAGGTAGACCTGAGTATGGTCAGACCCAAGCAAACCCCCCTGCAGGGTCTCTCATGCAGGACTGGGAGTATGTTGAGGGTATAGGTGACCTAGACTACCATAATGGTAGATTTTGCCTTACACCAGAATTCCCAAATGGCACTTATGCCTATTTTTTAAGTCTTGATGAGAATGATGCTACTGAGGCAGCATTCCCATATTTGATTGGCACTACTACTAGAGAAGGTGTTAATCAACCTGTTAATAATGGTGCCGCAACTCCACCTAGTCAAGGTGGCGGTGGTGAGCAGCAAGGTCCTGCACCAACATTGCAGATTGGTGCTCAACCTCAGAATGTTACAACTGCGAGTGGTCTTGTTGCAACATTCACACTTACAGCACAAGTGCTACCAGAAAATGGACCTATTGCCTATCAGTGGCAGAGATCTACAGACGGTGGTTTCTCGTTTGCAACTATTACAGGTGCAACGTCAAATACTTACGCTGTAACTGCTCAAGGTTACATGACAGGATATCGTTATCGTTGTGAATTGCGTGGACCTCTCGGTGCACCTCAAGCAGCACAAAACTCACCATTGCTGTCTAGTGTTGCAACATTGACAGTAACTGGTAATGAGGGTGGCGGTAGTGGTGCCGACTTCTCCTTCACTAATGCTACATTCGATAGCACAGGTATTACCTTTGATGGCACCTAAATAAAACTGTAGAAATCCAAGCACGATGGCAAAGGAAAATCTAAATATCGGTTCTGCCGCCAACGATGGCACTGGCGATACTCTGCGAGATGGCGCTATTAAACTTAATAACGTCATTAATGAGGTCTACAATGCACTTGGCGATGGCACAAATGTGCAAATCGACATCGCTACTCCAGCAGCGGGTCAAGTTTTGCGCTGGAATGGTAGCACTGCATTTGTTGGCAGTCACTACGACGCATTGAGTAGTAACCTCGATGTAGCAGGAAACCAAATTACTTCGTCATCTGACGGTAATATTGTTGTTAAACCACATGGCACTGGCGATATTCACCTTTGGGCTGGATCTTCTGGAAGTCCTTTAACATATATTGATGGCGCTGATGGAAAGCTGAAATGGTCTGCAGTGTATCAAAACCTAGCAGATCTACCTGATGCTACGACACACCACGGTATGTTTGCTCATGTCCATAGCACAGAACATGGATATTTTGCACATTCTCCATCTGGAGAAACTGTTAACGTTGCAGTTACAGTTGGTGTAGATACTGTAGGTGGACAAGCAACTGGTGTTTTCTATCTCGATGGCACAGAAAAACCAGCTAACTTCCCATTGGTAAGAGGAAATACATACGTCTTCGATCAGTCTGACGCCTCAAACGAAAATTATAATAGTATGACTCACCCCTTGATGTTTAGCACAGGGGCTGATGGCGACCATAATGGTAATGGTCATTACATGTCTGGTGTGCAATACAAGTTGGATGGATCCAACGTCACCATGGCAGGGTATACTACTGGATTTGCTGCAGCTACAACTAGGACAGTTGAATGGACTATTCCTTCTGATGCTCCTGCTGCTCTTTATTACTGGTGTCATCACCATACAGGACAAGGTAACAGTTTTGCCGTTAGTGATCCTGTTAGATGGAGACAACTTCTCGATGTCTTCTCATCTATCGGTGAGTTGAAAGATGTTGACATGGCTGCCAATGGTGGTCCTAGTGATGGTCAAGTCCTTAAGTGGGTTGCATCTGCCAATGCTTTCCAAGCAGCGAATGACGATTCATCAACTGGTGGCGGTGGCGGCACAACACAGAATCTTTTTGAAACTGTTAATGCTGACACAGGCACTACAACTGCTTCTGCTGCAAATGACACCCTTATCATTGCTGGTGGGTCAAGTATCTCTACTTCAATTAGTGGTGACACTGTAACTATTGCTTACACTGGAGCAGCTGGCGCACCTGATCAAAATATATTTGAAACTTTTAATGCAGATTCTGGCACCAGATCTGCATCCGCTACGGATGATTCTTTTACATTCACTGGCGGCACAGGTATTACGACATCGATCAGTGGTGCTGCTATAACAATCACTAACGACGCACCTAACGTTGTCCAAAATCTTTTTGAGACACTTTCTGGTGATAGTGGATCTGTTACAGCTTCTACATCAACTGGTGAGCTGTCGGTTGTTGGTGGCACTAACATCCAAACAGTAGTGTCTGGCACTGGTGCAAATACGGTCCTTACTATTAATAACTCTGCTGCTGCACTTCCTACAGCATCTGATGGTCAAAGTTTGATCCACAATGGAAGTGGATATGAAGGAGTTGCATCTCCTACAATCTCTTTCCAAATCACTGCTAATGGATCTTCTGCATACAGATTTGCAGGTGGTGGCGTTGATTCAAACACAGACGATCCTACAATCTACGTTTATCGTGGTTTTACATATCGTTTTGATAATACAGTTGGTGGTCCTCACCCATTTGCTCTGAGAATAACAAGTGGTGGATCTGCTGTTACTGAAGGCGTGAGTGGATCTCAGAATGGTGTCCAATATTGGACAGTGCCTATGGATCTTGCTCCTGGCACAACATATGTGTATCAATGCACTCAACATCCATTGATGGTCGGTAATCTTACAGTTGTCTAATAATGCCAAGAGTAGTTCCTGGTTCTGGTGCATCGATCGAGCCCATATTCAATAGCATATATGGGGTCAGAGATGTCTATGTCACAAACGGTGGATCTGGGTATGACCCCAACGATCCTCCTAGACTTCGTATTACTAATTGTGGCACACCTATCCGTGAGGCTGTCCTTAGAGCAGTTATCGAAGGAGATCTAGGTGAGATTACTGCTGTTGAAGTTTTAGATCCTGGTGAGGGTTACGATCCCCTCAGAATGGTGATTGATAGTGAAGATGATGGTTATGGTGCTGACGCAAAAGTATTTCTGAATGCTTCAGGTGGTATTGACTACATTCAGGTTACAAAAAATGGCGATCAATACTTTGATACTACTACTGCTGAAATTAAAGGTGGTGGTGGATCTGGATCAGAATTGGTCCCTATTACAGGTTTGTTAACTGGTCTCTCTATTGAGCAGTTTGGACAAAATTATACTAATGATGATATCAACCTTGTTATCAGTGGTGGCGGTGGACAAAACGCTACTGGTGTTGCAAACGTAAATGAGTTTGGTGAAGTTGATCAGATTCTTATTACGAATCAAGGTGAGTTTTTTGAGACACCTCCTCTCATTCAAATTATCGGTGGTGGCGGTAATGGTGCTACTGCTGAAGCAAATATTAATCTAGGTGTTATTGATGATATTAGTCTGCTACAAAAAGGTGGTGGATATGTCAATGATCCTCAGGTTATTTTTACAAGAGATACTAACCTAATCAGGACTGCAAGAAATAGACAGTCTTTGAATAGTGTGATGTATAACTTGACTGGTCTTCTAAAAGATGTTACTCCTTCTGAGCAGACCGTATATGTGCAGTCAACAGCTCCATATCCAGGATCTGGAAAACTTTTGATTGGTAGAGAAGTTGTTAGATATACTGGTAAAACTGCAAACTCTTTTACTGGTATTGATAGAGCAACAAATTTCCGTTTTGATCAGAAGGTTATTCTAGATAATCTACAGGATGATCCTGTTACAGGTCAGACTTCATATCAATTTAGAGTTACTGACCGCGTAAAAAGAGTCGTTGAAAACTCTAACAACAGAATTGCTATCGTTTATGACTGGGTGCCTGAAGAGCGTGCCCTATATCTTGTGTTTGAGATTGACGAGCTGGCATTTATTGATGCTGGTAGATCTAATGAAAAGTCTCAAGCAATTAGATTTATTTGCGGTAGTGCATCTTCATCTGGCACAGGTGTTGAGCCACATGTTTTGATTGAAGCAGAAGGTCAAAATATTGTTGCATTTACAAATCCACTCAGCTTGATTCTTAATAGAAAGTTTGAGGATGATGATGAGGAATACACTGATGAGTTTGGAAACCCAGCCTTTGGTGATGGAATTCCTGATTTGGTGAATGCAAATACAGATTATGCTAACGATACTTCTTTGGACGGTGGTATTGCCTCGTCTAAATATGGTATTGAGGAGACACTTGGTGGACAGAATACTACTCTGCTCCAAACAGGTGATCAAATCTATGATGGTAATGCACAACCTTTGGTTGCTGCCATCAGTGATGCTGGACAACTTGGAGATGGTGACGCTCATGTTTCTACAGCAAGTGTCATTGTCGAATTCTCTGGAGCATCAAGATATTCTGCATCAGAATCGCTGAGTGGAGCAACTACAGGTGTTACAGCAACATTTGTTTCTGTTGCGGAAAACACACCTAAAACAAATCAGCAAACTGTCCAAATAAAAACAATCGTCAATAATGGTGCAACTTACCTATTCCAAGTGGGTGAAACACTTAATGGCGTAACAAGTGGCGTCACTGCCACTATCAAAGCTATTGAATATAACAGCTTCGTAAGAAACGAGGACGATTAAGTCCCATAAATAAAAAGAAGGTATCGGTAGAAAATGGCACTACTTACTGACCAATTTAGAATTTTCACGGCACAGAGATTCAAAAAATCTCTGGAAGGTCCTGACCCAACTCAGTCGGACCTAGATGCTGGTGCAAATCGTGATCGACTGTATGTTTTCATTGGTCGTCCCCAACCGTGGGATAACGAAAACGCAGCACCTGATCCTGTGGATTCTTTCCAAGAATTCTCGGATGACTATTCTGACATGATCTCTCTTAAGAGAGTCCTTGCTAACGATACCATTCAAGTGGTCCGTCGTATTGACTGGATTCCCCCAGAGCAAACCACTGGTGGTCTGGGTTATGTTTATGACATGTATCGCCATGATTACTCCGCCACAAAGACGGCATCGTCGGGTGCGACGAAGCTTTATGATGCAGACTTTTATGTCGTTAACTCGTCCTATCAGGTCTATAAGTGCATCTACAACGGGACCAGTCCTAGTGATCCTAACGGTAAACCTTCTACTGTTGAGCCTACTGGTACTTCCACATCCATTATTACAACTGCCGATGGTTATCGTTGGAAGTATTTGTATACGATCCCTGTTGGTCAGGTTTTGAAATTCTTCTCGAATGAATATATGCCTGTGTTGACAGATACCGCTGTTATCTCAGACGCTATCGGTGGTGAAATCGACACAGTTGTTATCGCAGCATCAGGAAACGGTTATAACAATGGCACATATGAAAATGTCCCCATTAAAGGTGATGGCACTGGCGGGCGTGTTTCGCTTGTTGTTGATGGTGGGCGCATTGTGTCTGCCACTGTTACGTCAGGTGGATCGGGATACACCTTCGGTAAAGTCATCATCGATGAAGTCAACGGTATCGGTGCAGGTGCAGGATCAGGCGGTAGCGTCGAAGTAGTTATCCCTCCTGTTACTGGTCACGGTGCAGATCCCAAAGTTGAATTGGGTGGATATCGTATCATGATCAACACCAAATTCACCTACGCTGAAGGTAGTGGTGACTTCCCAACTGATAACGATTACCGTCGTATTGGACTCGTTATCAACCCATACAAGAATGGCACACAAGAGTTGACATCGGATCTAACTCTTTCTGCTACAAAAGCTGTTATCTTCTCTCCTACATTTACGGGCAACTTCCAAACTGATGAGATTATCACACAATCTCGTACCATTGGTGGTCAGCAAGTTACTGCTCGTGGACGTGTTATTTCTTGGAATAACACAACGAAGGTCCTTAAGTATTACCAAAATAGAATTGACGGGGTATTCCCTGAAATTACAGGTAACCTGATTGACTTTGAAGGTGGTAACCCTGTGGTTGGTAGCACCTCTGGTGCATCCGCCGACCCCGATATCAACTTCCCAATTATTTCTGGTGAGTCTACCAGAATTATTAACAACACTGAATATGACCTTGGTATGTCATTTACCAATGGATATGCGAGACCTGAGATCGAGCCAGATTCGGGTAGCGTAATCTACATAGATAATAGAGGCGCGATCACTCGTGCTGGTGACCAAATCGAGGATATCAAAATCGTAATCGAGTTCTAAGATGCCCCAGAATACTAATCTAAATATTGCTCCTTATTTTGACGACTTCGATAAGGACAAAAACTTTTATAGAGTCCTCTTTCGACCAGGATACCCCATTCAGGCGAGAGAGCTTACAACGATGCAATCGATTCTACAGAATCAGGTTGAAAGCATCGGCACGCACTTCTTCAAAGAAGGTGCGATGGTCATTCCTGGTCAAATTGGTTATGACCTTAATGTGCAGGCAGTTATTCTGCAGCAATCTTTCCTTGGTGTAGATGTAGAGACATATAGGACACAACTTAACGGTCAGATTATTGAGGGCATCACAACTGGCGTTAAGGCAAAGGTCCTTTATTCTATTCCTTCTACAGAATCAGAGCGTGGTTATATTACACTGTATGTAAAATATATTGACTCTGGTGACACAACTTCTAGTGAATCTCTTAAAGGATTCCAACCCAACGAGCAGTTGCTTGCCGAGAATGAAATTACTTTTGGCACAACTCTGATTGAAATTGGGTCTCCATTTGCACAGTTGCTTCCTGTTGATGCAACTGCTGTAGCATCTTCTGCTTATATCAATGCGGGTGTTTATTTTATTAGAGGTCATTTTGTTGATGTACCTTCCTCTTATTTGATTCTTGAGCAGTATTCAAACAACCCTTCCTATAGAGTTGGTCTTGAAGTTTCAGAATCCATTATTACTCCTGAAGATGATCCTTCTCTTAATGATAATGCCGCTGGCACTTCTAATTATTCTGCGCCAGGCGGACATCGTTTCAGAATTCGTACCTCTCTCGTCAAGAAAGCAATTAACGATGAGACAGATAAGAATTTTATCGAGCTACTCAGAATTAATAACTCCAAACTAGAGCAGTTTGTTAATAATACTGAATACTCTGAGCTGGAGAGATCTCTGGCACGCCGCACATATGAAGAAAGTGGCGACTATGTTATTGATACCTTTGACATCAAGATGCGTGAGCACCTTGACGATGGTTTCAACAATGGTGTTTATAGAGCAGGTGCACAATCCAGAGAAGGCAATGCTGCCTCTGAGGATATGCTTGCCATTGAGGTTTCACCAGGTAGAGCATATGTTAAAGGTTACAGGACTGAATTCCTTGTGCCTCAGTATGTTGATGCTCCTAAACCTAGAGATTTCAACTCCGAAGAAAACGCTATTGTATCTTTTAACCTAGGTCAGTTTGTTAAGGTCTACGATGTATATGGATGGCCTGATCTAACTGGTGAAGGTGTTACTGATGCATATCAAGTCCTTGAGATGAGAGACGACTGGGCTCTCAATCCAGGCTCCAGTGTAACTGGTAGACAGATTGGTCGTTGTCGCACCATTCAGATCCAAGAAGATCAGACTGGCATCTATGACCTTTATATGTTTGATATTCAAATGTATACTGCCGTTAACTTGGCAGCTGGTAACCAATCTGTGCAGGTTGGTGATGTTATTGTCGGCAGGACTTCTAATGCTAGAGGTTTTGTTGCTGATGCTGGATCTGGTAACTATTTCTCCCTTGAGCAAGTCTCTGGTAGATTTGTTAACGGTGAGGTGATGGAGAGAGATGGTCGTGTTATCGGCACACTGGAAGCAGCATGGACATTTGAGCCTACTGATACAAGATCTTGTGTTGGTAGAAACAGTAGCAACCAAGTTATCTTTGGTTGTAACTGGTTGTTGAATGATCAAAGAGAAATCGAAGCAACTACTGTTACTCTTGATCAGTCTGCATTTACTTTGACTGGTTTTAGGACTAAGTTTGAAAACGATCTTAGACCAGGTGAAGTTGTAACTGTATCTGGCACAAGTGCAGAAGGTGAGACATCTTTCCGTATTGAGAGAGTTGACCCACAATATATTAAGACACAATCTGGTAACTCTCACACAGGCGCTTCCTATAATGTGTTTGATTATGCTACTCAAGTAGCGAGAGTTGATCCTACTCTCAATAAAGGATCTATTTCCAATGGAGAATATTCTGTATTGGCACGTCTTCGTCCATACATTTTCCAAAAAGATTATCAGAATGGTGAGCTGACGATTGATACTCCTAAGACTTCAATGAAGTCTATCAGTGATGAATCATTCTTTGTCTATCGCACATTCACAAACAAAACTGTTGTGTCTGGTGGTGTTACTGTTACTCTGCCTGAATCTGAGCAGTTTGCATCTCTTGACGGTGAAAACTATGTCTTGACTATTCTGTCCCAATCTGGATCTGCATATACAGTTGGACAAAACCTTGACATTGATGCTCTAAATGATGGTGGACAGTTGACTGTTACCTTCGGTGCATCTAGACAGTCCATCACGATTGACGGTTTGACAAATGTCCAGACTGTTAAATTGACTGCACTGGTTTCTAAGAATATCGTTTCTAAGAAAATTAAGACTGCTGCAAAGATGCGTGCCATGAAAGTGGTCCGCACACAAAATAATAATGACCAGCAAAAATTCGGTCTTGCTTACGGTAACTTGTATGGCACCCGTATTGAAGATAGAGAAATTTCTTTTGCTCTAAATGACGTTTATAAGATTCATGCAATCTATGAATCTGAAGACGACCAAGATGCAGAAGCACCTTTCCTGACACTGCAAGAAGCAACCTTCTTTGATTCTGGTAGTGTTGTTATTGGTAGGACATCTGGTGCTCGTGGTCGTGTTATTCAATTTATTAACGCAACTCTAAAACTACACATCGTCGCATTGAATGAAATTCCATTCTTGCCTGGCGAAACTATTGATGGTGTAGATGATGATAGTCAACCTCTCTCAGCAATCATTGATGATGCTGAAGGATCTATCGGTAGAGGTAGTAAAGTTATCACAACACAGTATGAGTTGGATCCTGGTCAAAAAGCACATTTCTATGATGTTTGTAAGATCACTAGAATTCCAGGATTTACAGCACCTACAAGAAAACTACTTGTTATCTTTGACTACTTCATTCATGAATCTTCAGGTGACTATTTTGCTGCACAATCTTATACAGGTATTCCTTTCAAAGAGATTCCAAATTACAAACTTGATGGATCTATTAACTTCCTGAGAGACCAGTTGGACTTCCGTCCTGCTGTTGGTGAATTGGCATCTGGTAACGGCACTATTGGTGCACCATACTTTGTTAACTGTGCATCTCTTGACTTTGCTGCACGCACATTTAACACTTCTGGTGGCACGGGCGGCGCAACAATCTTCGACATCATGAAGGTTGATACGGAATTTAGAATGGATTATTCCTACTATCTTCCTAGAATCGACAAACTGTTTATTACCCATGACAACAAACTGCAAGTTGTAAAGGGTGTCTCTGGTGAGGATCTTCTCCCACCTGAGGGCATTGAAAATGCTATGTTGTTGGCAGTGCTTGAGCACAAACCATACAACTACGATGTGGAGCGAGATACTCTGATCTTCCCTGAGATCATTCGTCGCTACACTATGAAAGATATTGGTGATCTTGAGACTCGTCTTACTCATGTTGAGTATTATACATCTCTGTCACTGTTGGAAGTCCAAGCAGATAACGCTAAGTCATATGACGACAATGGTTTCGACCGTCTGAAGAATGGTTATGTGGTTGATGACTTTACCGACCACACTATTGGCGACGTGCTTAACGTTGACTATAAGTGCTCCATGGACTTCAAAGAAGGTCTGTTGAGACCTGCTCACTATACTACTAATGTCCCTCTTGAGTTTAATGCTTCAGCATCTAACAATGTTGTAAGGACTGAAAGTAATATGATCTTCCTGCCTTGGCAGGATGTTGAGATTGTTAAGCAACCTTATGCATCTAGGACTGAGAATGTTAACCCATTTAACGTGTTTACATTCATTGGTCGTGTTGACCTAACTCCAGCATCTGACGATTGGATTGATATTGAGCGTCTTCCTGCTCGTGTTGAAAACGTCGAGGGTGATTTCTCTGCTGTTGCTAGAGACCTTCAGATTGACCAGAATGGTTTTGCTCCTATCCAATGGGGATCTTGGCAAACCAACTGGACTGGTGAGTCACTTCAATCATCTTCTTCCTTCCAGTCTAGATCAGGTACATATGGTATTGGTCGTCAGTTAGGTCGTGCTGGTCACGGTCAGCGTCGTCAGGGTCTTTTCTACCTGCACGAAAGACGCACATATCGTGTTGTTAACAACCAAGCAAGACAAGGTATCAGGACTCGTGTTGTGCCCAAGATTGACAGAAAGTCTCTTGGTGACACTATCCTGTCTCAAACAGCAATTCCTTGGATTAGATCTCGTAACATTGGTTTCAACGTTGATCGTTTGAAGCCTCGCACCAGAATGTATGCATTCTTTGATGGTGTTGATGTTACCAACTATATTACTCCTAAGGTTATTGAGCTGATCAAAAACTCTTCTGAAGACACTCGCACAAACGAAACACCTTTCGTTGTTGGCGAAACTGTCATTGGTGAATCTTCCAAGTGTCAACTTCAGGTCGTCGCTGCAAATGACGGTTATAAGACTGACCCTTATGGTGTTGGTGAGGCAACTCTTCCCGAGTCATATGCATCTCAAACACCAGTACTTAATATTGACTTGAAGGCACTTGCTGAAACTGTCAATCCTAACTTCTTCGGTAATGCACAAACAGGTGAAGTGTTGGTGGGTCAAACCTCTGGTGCTCGCGCTGTTGTGAAAGATCGCCGTCTGCTCTCTGATAACATCGGTAACCTGCAGGGCACATTCTTCATTCCTTCTCCTAAGAATGATGCAAACCCACGTTGGGCAACTGGCACAAGGACATTTAGATTCACAACATCTAATACTAATAGTAGATCACCTGGCGAAGTTGATTCTTCTGCAGATACTGAATATAAAGCAACAGGTACTTTACAGACTGTTAGAGAAAATATTCTTGCAATCAGAAACGCTCAAATCGTTAGAGATACTGTTACTGATGAAAGACAAGTTATTACAACTAGGACTGAGACACGTCAGGTTGGTTGGTATGACCCTCTTGCACAATCCTTCATCGTTGATGAAGAAGGTGGTATCTTCCTGACAGGTGTTGATATCTTCTTTAACACTAAAGATAGCAACATTCCTATCTCTATGCAGATCAGGACTATGGAGAATGGTTATCCTACTAAGGATATTCTTCCTTTCTCTGACGTGACAATCGATCCTTCTCAGGTTGAATTGTCTGATAACGCTGCAATCCCAACACGATTTACATTCCAATCTCCTGTTTATATTAAGCAGTCGATTGAATATTGCTTCGTGCTTCTGTCTGACTCCAACGAATATAAAGTTTGGATCTCCAGAATGGGTGACGTTGAAGTCAGCGGGACAAGGACCATCTCTGACCAACCATATGCTGGTGTGCTCTTTAAGTCACAAAACGCATCTACATGGACTGCTGACCAGTATGAGGATTTGAAGTTTACCATCTATCGTGCTGATTTCACAGCAAGTATTGGTAACGCTGTATTTAATAACGCTGAGTTGGGTCTTGGTAACGGTGGTGTCCATAACTTGATTGAGAATCCAATTCAAACTCTCAAACCAAAGCAACAACTGTTGCTCCCTACAGGCACAAATAATAATTTCACTATTGGTGCTCGTATCATTCAGACACCTTCTAACGCAGAAGGCACCATTGTTGAGTTTGACTCAACATCTGATCCTGAAGTGATTACGATTTCCGATATTGTTGGATCTTGGCAGGCAGGTTTCTTGGATGCAAATGGTAATCCATTCCAAGGTATTAAATCCTCTCAGTCAACAGCAACCATTGTGTTGTCCGCTATCTTTAACGGTGTCTTTGAAGTTAATAATACTATCACAGGATCTACATCCAACGCTACCGCTAAAGTAACCAACTATGATGCAGGCACACAAACTTTGAGTGTCAACTTCGTTGATGGTGCATTCGACTTGGCAGATACACTATCTGAGCCAGGCGGCACATCTGCAACTATTACTAGCGTTTCTTATGCTGGTGATACTTATGACACTTATCCTACTGCCGCTCCTACATATTCAAATGATGATAAGGAAGTCTTGGTGTATCACAGAAACCACTGTATGCATCAACGCACAAACAACGTAGAGGTTTCTGGAATTGTTTCTGAGATCCCTTCTACTACTCTGACTTCTACTCTGTCAGTTGGTGCTGGTAGTATTCAGGTGCAGGATGCTTCTGCATTCCATACGATTATTAATGGCACAGGAATTGGTAACTTGAATCCTGGCTTTATTAAGATCGGCACAGAAATTATTAAATACTCTGCTATTTCTACTAGCGGACAAACCATTACAGTTGCAACTTCTGGTAGAGGATCTAACTCTACTGCTGAGCAAGAGCATCCCTCTGGCACAGTTGTTGAATGTTACAACCTTGATGGTATTCCTCTGACAGAAATCAATAAGGTCCATACCAGCATTTCTTGCCCATGGTTGGATACTTATATGTTGCACGTTGATAGTGTTGCAACAAATGGAATTCGTGCAGGTGGCACAGGCGTTATTGCTTCTCAGAATGTCCAGTATGAGACTTTGACACCTACTGTCTCCACCATGAATCTCCCAGAGACTAATATTCTTGCTCGTGTAAATACTACTACGGGCACGTCAATCGGTGATGGATCTACCAACATCGACCAAGCGTCCTTTGTTAACAATGGCACATACGAGGATGTTGTCCTCAATGAGCAAAATAGATTCTATTCACCTCAGTTGATCTGCTCCAAGATTAACGAGCAAAACAAACTTGATGGTGGTAAGTCATTTAACATGATTATTGAGTTGTCTACTGATAAGCCATCTCTATCCCCATGTATTGACTTGGATCGTTGCTCTCTGATTACAACCACCAACCGTATCAATGCATGGCCAGGCGGTCCTGATCCTTATGGACAACAGTCTAATATTGATAGGGATCAAGATGTTTCGACACTTCCTACGGGTGATCAAAACGACGCAGTATACATCACACGTCTCGCCCGCTTGGGTCAAGAGGCTAGATCTCTCAAGGTTGATTTCCAAATCACCAGACATCCTGCTTCTGAAGTCCGCGTATACTACCGTGCATTTAAGATCGGTAATGCTACATCCAGCGAAGAGACAGGTTGGACTCTGTTAGGTCTGCCTACGAATTATGATTCTACTCCTTCCGAGGAAATTCTTTATAAGGATTATGCCTATGAAGCAAGAGGTCTTAACTTCAACGCATTCCAAGTGAAGATCGTTATGAGATCTACTAACCAAGCAAGAGTACCTCTAATTGCTGATCTTCGTGCTACTGCTTTAGCTACTTAAAGCTCCTTTGCAACCCTTACATGGTTGATTATAATAATAATTGAGGCACTTGTCAAGTATGGCACAAACCAACCCCTATGATCCAGATCTCATCCCCGTTGAGGGGAAAGAAGGCTGGTATCGTGACCCATACTCCAATGCAATCGTGAATTGCAATAAAAGTGAGTATGATAAATATATGGCAGCGCATGATAAGCGCACCAAAAAAGATGAATCCTTCTCTACTTTACAAGATGAAGTAAAAGGGTTAAAATCTGAATTGAATGACATCAAACGTTTACTACACATTATTGCTAACGGAGATCAATCTAAATGACACTTGACGTACCTGAAACAATGGACCAATCAGAATTGCTTGAGCAATTCAAGACACGCTATCAGAATTTGGTAACTGAGAACCAGAAACTCCAAAAACAAATTCGTGATAATGAAGCAACAGCACTGAAACTCATGGGTGCTATTGAAACTCTTGAATATCTGGACAGTCCACCCGAGGACAAAACTGAGGAAGCGGGTGAATAAGATATAGCCCCCGTAAAGGGGGTTTTCTTATAGACATATAAATAAACCAGCAGACAATGTGTGCAGTTGCAGGATCCTTTAAGCAATGGCAAATAGAATACAACTAAGAAGAGACGGTGCTCAGCAATGGGCAAACGTCAACCCTATCCTTGCCCAAGGTGAATTGGGTATCGAGATCGATACGTCGCGTATCAAAATCGGTGATGGCGTTACGCCGTGGAACTCGCTTAAATATGAGCGACCACTAGAAACCGAATCTAATACCGCCAACACTCTGGTAAAGAGGGATGCTGACGGTAACTTTGAGGCGGGTGCAATTACTGCATCGCTGATTGGTAATGCTGCGACTGCAACAAGACTGGCAAACTCCAGACAGATCCAACTGGGTGGTGACATGTCTGGTAGTGGCACGTTTGATGGATCCTCAAACTTGACCATTACTGCAGAATTGAATTATGTTACAACTCTGCCACACTATGATCAGAATGATCTTGACGCACAAGGCACATATACAAAACTAACTATTGACTCTCGTGGTCGTATTGTTAACGCATTCAATCCCACGACTCTAAACGATTATGGAATCGTTGACGCGCAACCTCTTGATAGCGACCTGACATCCGTTGCTAGTATGACCACTTTCGGTCTGATGTCTCGTCAGGCAGAAGGTAGTATTGTCACTCGCACCATCACTGGTGGTAGTGGTCGTATTATTGTACAGAATGGTAACGCACAAACCAACAACCCCTTCCTTGATCTTGCTGATACGGCAGTTGTTGTTGGCACATATAACCCTGTAGGACTTGGAGATACCCCTCTTGTTTCTGTAGGCACAGGTTCTCAGACTGTTAATACTACAAACTTCACAGTTGACAGATACGGTCGTTTGACTTATGCTCAAACCAGTCCTATCGCAACTGCAACGGAGGGAGCGAAGTCTGGCACATCTTTCACCACTTACGATAACGCTGTTGCGTATCCTAGATTTTCAAAGATTATTGCTCCTAATGGTAGAGTATATCAAGCTGCTATTCGGGATGTCGGAGCAGGACTCGGAGCTCCAACGCACAACACAAACAATGGTGATGCAGACGATCAAGGTGGATGGAGAGATCTGGGTGCTGATTCCGTCGAGCAAAAGGGTCTTGCGAGTTTCGACCAAGAAGACTTCAATGTAGATGACAATGGTCATGTAACGATTGCTGCAGACGCAATCGAAAATACTCAGTTACAATCTGCTGGTAAACTTATGTTTACCGACCAAAATGCAACTGAAGAGTTTATTCTCGACAAAGAGCGCACAACTGACAATGCCTATCATGGCATCACTAAAGTAAACCATGTTAACATCAACAACCGCACTGGTAATTCTGTTTTCAGAGTTGTTGGCTACGATACTGCTGAGTATCCCTTCCAACCTTCCATCTTGTCGCAGGGTAATTCTTACCCCGCTATTAATGCTGATGATGCTAACGGCAATGGGAGCGCCACAAGCGGTTCTTCTCTTACTGGCGCTGTTGACATTAATCTTGACACTACCCTTTCTGGTAATCTTACCCTCGACGTTGCAAAAGCCGATCAATTCATAAAGAGGACTAGCGGCAATCTTGAGGTTGCTCTAGAGATTAATGAAACTAACAACCGCTCGATGGATGTTAATGTCACCAACGCAGGTTCTGGTGATGCAACATTCAATCTGACTGTTGATCAAGACATTACTATTAACGTTACCGATGTTGATCATCGCGTTAACGTAGAAGACTTCCACATTCAGGATAATGTGTTGTCAACCACCAATTCCATCATGGTGCTTGACCCTGCTGATGACGATGACATTAGTGGCACAGTCCGTATCCGTGGAGACTTGACTGTTGATGGCACCACGACTACAGTTAACTCAACTACAGTCACCATCGATGATGTCATTCTTACCTTGGGCGGAGACACAACACCAACGCTCGATGATGGAAAAGACAGAGGTGTTGAATTCCACTATTATGATTCACAAGCAAGAAAAGGTTTCTTCGGGTGGGACGAAAATTACGCGGATGCTAACATATGGTCTGGCACTGGCGGGTATAGGTTCCTCTACAACGCGACTAACACAAGCGAAGTTTATTCTGGTACTGACGCTCCTCTCATTGCTGGTAACCTCAGACTAACAACTAATACGTCTTCTACTTGGAAGACACCTACAACTGGCACATTGGTAGTAACTGGTGGTGCAGGTATTTCTGAAAACCTCAACGTGGGTGGCACAACTCACCTGAATGGTAACGTTGAGATTGATGGCACACTTGATATTGATGCCAACTTTGCTATCAGAGATGGCAGCACTGATAAGTTTACTGTTGCCAGTGCTACAGGTAATACTGTTATTGAAGGCACACTGGATGTCCAGCTGGAAACTGAAATTACAGATAACCTAATTGTAAGAGCAGATAATAAAGTATTTGATATTAAGACAGATGCTGGCGTATCTAAGTTTACTGTAGATACCGATAATGGTAATACTGTCATTGAAGGCACAGTTAATGTCAAGCAAGGCGTTGACTTTGATAGCACACTGAATGTCGATAGTGATGTAACCTTCAACGCAACATTGGATGTTGACGATGATGCTACATTCCACAACGACATTACACTTGATACCACTGGTAAATTCTTTACAATTACCAATGGTAGTAGTCAGACTTTCCGTGTAACATCGACAAATGGTAACACAGATATTGAGGGTAGTCTTAATGTTGGTGGCATCAACACTTTTGAGCGCACTAACAATATCGTTATTGCTGAAACTACAGACGATATCACATTAAGCAGTGTAGGTAACGCTACCTTTGCTGGTGGTGTAAACATCGATAAGGATGTAAGAATCGGCACCGATCTGTACGTGGCCGATCGTTTAGTCGTCAAAGACGCTGGCACAGCACGCACACGTCCTTCACTTCTCAACAACGTTGATGTCCTGTATCGCACCTATCTGGGTGGTGGCACAGCACACAACGCATCTTTCGCAGATGATGCTGATGCTCAACTTAGAGTTGCAGGTGGCGTAGGTATCGTCCAAGACTTGTATGTCGGTGACGATTTCTATATTGGTAAGGTTTCCAACACAGACACTATTGAATTCCAAGTCCTTGGTGAGTCTGGTGCTACTACAATCGGTCGTGTTGGACAGGGTGGCACAACAGATGGATCACTTACAGTCCACGGTGATGTCACATTTAACCGTGATGTCACATTTAATGGTGACGCTCTAACCTTTGGTGTTGATGCAACTGATGTATTGACAGTCAATGCTATCTCCACATTTACTGACAACGTTACTGTTAACGGTGACTTGGATGTTGATGGTAATACCGTTATCGAAGGTAACCTGACTGTTAACGGCACAACTACAACTATTAACTCTACAACTCAGACTCTGGACGATCCCGTCTTTACTCTGGGTGGCGATACTGCTCCTTCTCAGGCAGATGCTAAGGATAGAGGTATTGAGTTTAGATATTATTCTGGCAGCGCACAGATTGGTTTCTTTGGTTGGGATAACTCTGCTGGTCGCTATGCTTTCTATCATGGAGCGACTAATTCTTCAGAGGCATTCTCTGGCACCCGCTCTGGTATTGACGCTGGATCACTCAAACTATTTGATACAACCAATTCCACATCAGCATCTACAGGTGCACTGATTGTTGGTGGTGGTGTTGGTATTGGTCTAGACCTTACTGTTGGTGATGATCTTATTGTTACCGATGACGGTAGTTTCGGTGGCAACGTAGATATTACTGGCACATTAGATGTCACTAATGACCTTGCAGTCAATGGTAATAAATTTACTGTTGTTGCCAGCAACGGTAACACATATGTTGCAGGCACTTTCCAAGTTGATGGTAACGCTACCATCGGTAATGCTGGATCTGATAACCACATTGTTACTGGCACAGTAACATTCAACCAAGCAATTACATCTACTGACATCACTGCTGATCAGATTGAGATTGGTGTTGATGGTCCTACTGAAATCAGCACTACTTCTGGTAACCTGATTCTTGATTCTGAT
>CEOI01008627.1_pt1 | contig 52582 bp, 35 predicted proteins | sample 530351 | NCBI WGS metagenome assembly CEOI01 (sample SAMEA2619962, study PRJEB7988) | marine metagenome | biome: marine biome (ENVO:00000447); feature: deep chlorophyll maximum layer (ENVO:xxxxxxxx); material: "saline water (ENVO:00002010), including plankton (ENVO:xxxxxxxx)" | depth 17 m | reverse complement strand
ATCTTCACCAACTAAGAAGATTAGAGTAATTTATAACTGCTATAGTATTTCTTCTTCATCTGAAGGTGATTTTGTATCTGTAGATTCTTATGGAAGAGACAGATACGGAAATGACATCTCAACAATCAATGGTGTTAGAAACTCCGACATGATTGATTTGAGACCAAGAGTAACGTCTTTTAATCCAGACGCAGCAGATAAATCCCCATTTGAATTTAATGCAAGATTGTTTGCATTAAATGCCAACTCTTCAAATTCTATCGTAGCAAAAGATAGAACAATTAATTTATCATATAACTACTATCTACCTAGAATTGATAAATTATTCCTCACTAAAGAGGGAACATTTAGTCTCAATTCAGGTATACCATCACTATCACCAAAAGCACCTAACAAGTTAGATTCTGCTCTTGAAGTTGCAACGATATATTATCCAGCATATCTTTACAATGTTAAAGATGTAAGAGTATCACTATCTACACATAAGAGATATACCATGAAGGATATCTCTAGAATTGAAGATAGATTATCTAATGTTGAATTCTACAGTTCTCTATCATTGTTAGAGACAGATACGAAAAATCTTACTATTAGAGACCCTAAAACTGGCCTTGATAAATTTAAGTCAGGTTTCTTTGTTGATAACTTTAAGTCATATGATGGTGGTGATTTGTCAAACCCAGTCTACAGGGCATCTGTAGATACTGCTTATGGTTATCTGAGACCACAACACTATACAACTGCTGTTGACTTGGTTGTTGGTTCTGAGGCAATTATTGGTATTGGCACTACGTCAAATCCAGATGTTGATTTGCGATTTGCAACAGACTTAGGAAATAGCAACGTCAAGAGAATTAATGATGTTGTTATGCTTGACTATACCGATAAGGTGTTTATTGAAAATAAGTTTGCAACTAGAGTAGAAAATGTCAACCCATTCAACACACCAAGTTGGATTGGTAGTATTGAACTCAATCCATCTACAGATACTTGGGTAGAAACAAGAAGAACTCAAAGAACTGATGATGTTGAAGGTAATTTTGAAGCAACAATGACTCAATTGGGTGTTGATTCTAATACTGGACTATCACCAGTTAATTGGAATGCATGGGAAACAAATTGGGTCGGTGTTAGTAATGTTGAGGGTCCAGTTCTCACCCAAATTCAAAATGGTTCTAGAATTGTTGATACTAGCACTACTACTGACTGGTGGAGTAGAACAACAACTACTACCTGGGAAGATTCATTTACTCAATTTAGAAACGATACTTTTACAACTACAACTGAACAATCCAGACAAGGAATTCAATTTGGTGTAAGTGAAAGATTTGATACTGTAAACCTTGGTGACAGACTAGTTTCTAGAGTACTCATTACTTTGATGAGATCCAGAAATGTTGAAGCAGTTGCAAGAAGACTGAAACCAGTTACAAGATTCTTTGGATTCTTTGATAATACGGATGTAACTTCACTCATGGTTCCTAAACTTCTAGAAGTTAGGATGACCAGTGGCACATTTGAAGAAGGAGAGACTGTAACTGGTATTATTCCAGCATCAGGTGCAAATAGATCAATTACTTTCCGTCTTGCCCAACAAAATCATAAGTATGGTCCATATAATAATCCTACTGAAACATATAAAGAAAATCCATACAATACAAACAGCACATTATCAAATTCATACTCATCGACCTCTTCTGTCTTAAACGTTGACACTGCAAGTTTAGAAAACCAAGCAGACTCTAGATTCTTTGGTTCAGTTGCAAAGGGTATGCAACTTGTTGGTGCAAATAGTAATGCTGTTGCAGTAGTTTCTGACCTTAGACTTATTTCAGATTCTGCAGGAACTCTTATTTCTTCACTATTCATTCCAGACCCAACTGTTCCATCAAATCCAACATTTGAGACTGGAACAAAGACTCTTGTTCTCACAACTAGTAGCACAAATAGTCAGATTGCTGGAATTTCTGACAGTATGGCAGAGGCAAACTTCACTTCGAGTGGAAATATTGATAATATTGAAAATACTACTCTTAGAATTAGAAATGCCGAAGTTGAGAGAAATATCAGAAATGATAATAGAACTCTAACAGAAACAGAGGATAGATTAGTTGCCAATACGATAACAACTAATAGATTAGAAACATCCAGAGTAAGAATTAGATGGTCCGATCCTCTTGCACAGACTTTCCAAGTTCTTGATAATAATGGAATATTCGTTACCAAGTGTGATGTTTACTTCCAATCCAAAGACCCTGGAAATGTTCCAGTTACATTGGAAATAAGAACATCAAAACTGGGACAACCTACACAAGAAATTCTACCATTTGCTGAAGTTAGCTTAGAATCATCTGAGGTTTCAATTTCTGATGATGCTTCCGTAGCAACAACATTTACTTTCCCCGCACCAGTATTCTTAGAAGGTGGTAATGATTATGCTATAGTCTTGCTTACAAACTCAAATGAATATAATGTCTGGATTTCCAGAATGACTGAGGTTGATATCTCGACAAGTAATAAACCAGAAGCAGAAAAAATTATTGTTTCCCAGCAACCATCTCTTGGTTCACTATTTAAATCCCAAAATGGTGCTATATGGGAACCATCTCAACTTGAAGACCTTAAGTTTAATCTGTATAGAGCAGAATTTACTTCACAAACTGGAAGTTTCCGTTTCTATAATCCAAATCTGGGTGTTGGAAACAGACAAATTGCTTCATTAAGGGCAAATCCAATTGTTTCTTATGCAAAGGAAGTCTTAGTTGGCATGTCTGGAACACTAACATCGACAGATGTTACTAATCTCATTCCAGGCACTTCAGTTTTCCAACAAAATTATCCAAACTTCTCAGGAAAACTTAAGAGTATTGTTGGTACAGTTGGTATTGGTAGTGAACTATCAATTACCAATGCTGGAGTAGGATATACAGGAGATGCAACTTACACTAATGCACCATTGAAGACTATCAATGGTAATGGATTTGGTGGTAAAGTTAACCTTACTATTCAGGGTGGTGTTGCAGTAGCAGCAACAGTATCTATTGGTGGTACTGGTTATGCTATGGGAGATACATTAACAGTCGAACCACAATTTACTGGAGATTTTGGTAAGAATCTTATCATTTCTATACCAAATGAAGTTGGTGTTATCACCGCATTCAATTCTCTAATTGTAACTCAGGTTCAAGATGAATTGAATACATCTGGAGTTAGCAATGAGATTGCGTATGTGAATCCATCTAATGGAATATCAACTATTAGTAATGGATATGTAACTTATACTGATGTTCTTTCTGATGGTTTACACTTCAAGGTTAATCATAGTAACCATGGAATGTACAAAGATAACAATAAAGTTACTCTATATGGTATTGAATCGGATGTATCACCAGTAAAACTAACTGCTGATTATAATCAATCTTCCACTGCAAATATTCAAGTTTCAAATGTTGGTATTTTCACCTCATTTGAAAATCTCCCAGTAAGTACCGACAATCCAGGTTTTATTAAAGTTAATCAGGAAATTATCAAGTATACATCTACCGATACTAACCAAAATGAATTGGGTGGAATTACAAGAGGTGTTGATAGTAATGTTCGTGATGTATACCCTTCTAATCTGGTTGGTTTGCATCCAACTGGTACACCTGTTTACAAATATGAATTCAATGGTGTTTCTTTGAGAAGAATCAATAGAACACATTCATTCTCGCAAGTTGACCTCACTAAATATCCAATTGAAATGGATAGTTATCACCTCAAACTTGTTACTAATGAAAATGGTAAGGACAGACTGTTTGGACCACCAAAATTACATTTCTTTGAAAACAAAACAGGTGGTACTTACGATGGAAACATTACAGCAACTGCAGCAAACACTTTAGGTGGTCCAAAGGCAACACAAAATGTTCAATTCAATAGTCTCAGACCAAATCTCCAAACCCTTCTTCCAGAATCTACTCAGGTTGATGCAAAAGTTAGAACAACAAGTGGAACTAGTGTAGATGGTCAGGAAATTTCATTCCGTAGTAGTGGATTTGAACCAATTTCACTCAATTCAAATAATCTATTCAAGTCACCAAGAATTATTGCTTCTAGAGTAAATGAAATTACTCATCTGCAACAGTCAAATGGTTACAAGTCATTTGAAATGGAAATGAATCTTTCCACGACTGATACTAAGGTATCTCCAGTTATTGACCTTGATAGAGTCAATATTATGACAACTATGAATAGAATTGATAAACCAATTGATAATATGTTGATTGACAACAGAGTCAATAGTTTGTTTGACGATCCACACTCTGCTGTTTATGTTTCTAGAATAATTAGACTGGATAGGGGTTCCACTGGTCTTAAGGTTTATTTCGATGCATATAGAGATGCAACTAATGACATTAGAGTCATGTATAGATTGCTAAGGTCTGATACTCCAGATAATCAGGAATTATATGAATTTATGCCTGGTTATAATAATATTGACAGCAATGGAAACATTATTGATCCTAAAGATAACACTGGTTTACCAGATAGGAAAGTTAATCCATCATCTTCAGAATCAGATTTAAGTTCTTATGAATTTACATCAAAAGAGGTTCCACTATTTGATGGATTCCAAATCAAAATTATTATGACTGGAACAAATCAAGCATATGTTCCAAGAATCAAGGACTTGAGAGTAATTGCAACTATCTAATGAAACCAATTAAAGATAATCATGGTCTTTTCCGAGATGAAAAGACCAATGCTGTCATCAATAGCAATTCTACAGAATATGATGCATACATTGCAGAAAAAAATAGAATACTCTCTGAAAAAAGAGACATTGACAATATGAAGAAGGACATCGATGAGATTAAAGATGCTCTTCACATCATCCTTAACAAGCTAAATACATAAAAAGTACTTTTTGCTATGGCAGCAAAGATAATTAACCTAGTTGTAGAGCAAAATGCTGATTTTCAGGCAACTGTTACCATTTCAAATGATAATGGTACTAAATTGAACCTGACTAACTACACTGCGGCATGTTCGATTAAGAAAAGTCCATTATCCAGTGCTCCTACTGGAGCCATGACTGTATCATTTGTCGATAGAGTCAATGGAAAAATTATGCTGTCCATGGACTCCCTTACAACCGCAGCACTTCCTGGAGGTAGGCATGTTTATGATGTAATCATCACATCTCCAACTAATTTTGTCACAAGAGTTATTCAAGGAAGTCTTCTTGTTAGCCCAGGAGTTACCTGATGACTAATAACTATGAAGTTACAGTAACATCACCAGACTTAACAGTAAACGTTGATGATAGTGGTGCATTTAGTGCATCTATTAATTATGAAGCACCAACAAAAAGTATTCAGCATACCAATTTAATCCTTGATAATTTTTCTGCTGGATTTGATGGTACTACAACAATATTTCCCCTGACTGTCAATGGTGTTCCTTATTCACCATCTAATGAACAACAATTGATAATTCAGATTAATGGTGTTGTTCAAAGACCAACTATTGACTATACAATTTCTGGTTCAACCATAACATTTGTTGTTCCTCCAAGTGGTGGACAAACATTTTCTGGTATTGCACTTCAAACAATTGCAGATTTAACCAGAACAGTTGTTTTCCATATTGATAATGGTTCACAGGACATTACAACTGGAAATAAGGGTGTTCTAACACTCGATGTTGCAGGAACAATTGAAGAGTGGAGAGTATTATCTGACCAAACAGGTGTTATTGCAGTTGATATTGAAAAATCAACCTTTGATAATTACCCAAATAACTTTTCATCTATTGTAGGTAGTGAATATCCTGTTCTTATAAATGAAAATAAACGCAAAGATGAAGAGTTAACAACTTGGACAAAAAACCTTGCATTAGGTGATGTTCTCAAATTTGTAGTTCTATCATGCACTGGGATACAAAAGTGTTCCGTGTTTTTGAAGTTGAGACTATAGCACCACTTATTAAACATTATAAATAAATCTAGAAAGCATTCCAATAAACGTAAGATAGGAGACTTTATCAATGGCACTTTTAGTACCAGATTGTGGCGAACTTCAATCCCTAAGGTATCTCGTTAACAGTGATCACAGAATCCCTAGGAATCTGATTCTAAAACTATATTCTAGTTCAACGACACCTGCGGAAGGTGATGTTCCTTCACAGACAACTTATTATGAACCATACGATGCATCGGGTTCACTTGGATATGGTGTTTCACCATCCAATGGATATCCTGGTGTAATTAACAACAGATGGGACCAGGATTATTCCAGACAGTTCGGTATTCTCCTCAATGGTAATCTTTGGAATGTAAGAACGATTACTACTGCAATCGCAACTCCTACTGGTTCTGGTACAGTTAACGAGTATACAATCACTGTTGATAGCACAACCAACATTGCTGTTGGTCACTATGTAAGTGGTGGTGGTGTTGGTTCCAACGCAACCGTTGCTGCAATCGATGGTAACACAATCGTCCTAACTGTTCCTAATACATCTACGTTTACCAACCAAGCACTAGAGTTCGGTGTTGGTACAACCACTGCATCCTATCCTGAGCAAACTTTCACCTTCTCCTCTGCTGCTAATAACCAGTTCGGTTACTACCTAGTAAGAGCAAACAACCTTCCTAAGGAAATCCACGGTGTTGAGAATGCTACTTCCATTGCTGAAGCAGTTGCTATCGGTAAGACTCTGACCACTGGTACTATTGGTCAGTCATATGTAACTCTCTTCGATAAGAAGTACGAGCCAACCATTACTGGTACAGCAGGAAACTACGAACTGGCAGTTAACGTCAATACTGGCATCACAACTAACCAGAGAGTTGTTGGAACAGGTATTCCAGCAGGAACCAGAGTTACAGGTGTAACTGGAACTACTATCTACCTAAACAAGGCACTATCAGGTGCTGCTTCTGGTGTCGGTACATTCTACGAAAACGTCGGTGAAGACATCTGCGTAGGTATGGCAGTTACCCACAGCAATGTACAGGGTGAAGTTAATGCGATTCCTGCAGGAACTAAAGTTACTGGTTTCGATGAAATTGAGAGAATTGTATATCTCAACAAAGAACTAGTCAACAACGTACAGACTGCTACGGGTGACCAAGTAAACTTCGGATTCTCCCAAGTTACTGCTACTTCTCACGGTCTTGCTGAAGGTGATGTAATTTACATCGCATCTGGTGCAGGTAACACCACAACAGAATCTTCAACATACACTGTATTCAAGTCACTAGACGCAAATACGTTCTCAACTGTTCCAGCATTGGCAGTTGGTGCAGGTGGAAGTTCTACACTCTACAGCAGCATCATGTTTGCTGAAAGATTTACAAACGGTCCATACAATATCCAAAACAACGGTGACCAAATTAAGGTTACCCTGAACATCAGCCTCGACTGATACATTTTACTTGATTTCATACTATATCATGGAGGGGTTGCGGAATCGTGGCCCCTCCTTTTCCTTGTTTTCAATAAAGAGAATGCGAGATGCCAGCACTTAATGTAGGAATAAATTCAACATTTGAGCAGCAGAGAGTTGTCATTAATACTCTTGCTGTTGATGTAAACTCAATTTTAACTGGTAATGCAGGTTTATCAACCTACGCACCAGTTTCTGGAGTTTCTAGTGATACGGTACGCTTTAATGGGCAATTACCTAGTTATTATTTAAATTATGCAAATTTAGGTAATAAACCAACAAGTTTATCCCAGTTTACCAATGATATAGGTTTTGTTACTAGTGGATATTTTGCCAGTTTAAGTGTTTTATCAATTGGCGGTACAATTACAGCACAGAATGTTGTTAGTTCATTAACTGGAACTGCATCTACTGCACTAAAAATTCCTATTGCAGAGTCTGGGGATAATGACGCAAACTATGATATTCCATTTATAAATGGTACGTATACATCAAATGGTGACCACGATTTACAGGTAGATAGTGGAGCCCTAAGATTTAATCCTGGAACAAATACATTATCAGCAAACGCAATCGTAGCAAATGTAATTTCTGGGCAACTAACAGGAAATGCGACGGGACTTAGTGGAAACCCATCAATAACTGTTCAGAACGTAACTGCAGCTGGAAATGTTAATGGTACATTTATTGGAGATTTAACAGGTAATGTTACTGGCAACCTAACAGGTAATGTTACTGGAAGTCTTACAGGCACTGCTTCTAGTGCAACAATAGCTCAATCAATTTATGAGCATTCTGATGTTATCACTAGTGGTATTGTTAGTGCAACATCATATTTTGGAGATGGTTCCAACTTAACTGGTATTGTTGCTTCTGGTACTGGACTAAGAGTTGAAGAAGAGGGTGCATATGTTGGTGCTGCAACCACTGTAAATTTTGTTGGTTCTGCGGTAACAGCATCTCTTGTTGGGTCAATAATTGAAGTTGCAATTACCGATACCGACACTGTTCATTGGACAGAATCTACTAACAATCAGTTATATCGTCTAAGTGAAGTTGCTATCGGAACTACACAAACCTTAAATGGTAGTCAAGCAACTATTGGTAATGTAGGAGCATCTGGAACAACACTATTTGTACAAGGAAATACACAAACAACTGAGACATTTATTGGAAGAGATATAGAACTTGGTCCATATGGTGTTTCTCCAAATATATCTCTCGGTGGTAATGCAGGAAACGCATCATTTAGTGGTGATGTTTCAGGAAGAGATTTTACTGCATCTAGAAATTTAGTATCCACCTCAGGTCTACGTGTAGGAGTATCTGGTACATCCATATATTCTATTGGTGGACAGACTGGATTCAATCTAATTTCACCATCGTATTTGGTTGATATCAATGGTGACCTTGGTGTTAGAGGTCCATCTTATTTTACAGACCACATACATCTTTCTGATAATAACCAAATCAGAATTGGTGATAATACCGATTTGAGGATTTATCATGATACCACCAATACGCACATTGCTGAACAAGGCCAGGGAAGTCTGATTGTCCGTGGTTCAACTGTCGATATTAAAAACGACGCAGATACACAAAATATTGCTAAGTTTAGTAGTGGTGCTGGAGTTAAATTATATTATTCAAATTCAGAGAAATTTGAAACTCTTGGTACTGGTTCAACCACATATGGTGAACACTTTGCAACAAAGTTTATTGGAGACGGTTCTGGATTAACCAACATTACAGCATCTGCTACAGGTGGTGTAACCATCCAAAATAGTGGTTCTAATGTTGGAACTGCGGTAACACTTAACTTTACTGGAAGTAGTGTTAGTTCTTCTGTATCCAATGGAATTGCAAATATTACCGTATCTGGAGGTGGGGGAAGTGGAGTTGGGTACTTTGATAACAATCAAACACTCCCAGGTATTCATACAACTGCAGCAAACGTAGGACTAGGAACAACAAATCCAAGAACTCCTTTACAGGTTGGAAAATCCTATGGTGTATGGAGTGAGTGTGGTTCATTTGCTTCTAGTGCAGGAGTTGCTAAAACAACCATTGGTGGTTGGTCACTTTCTGATACAGACTTTAAAACTGCAGAATTTACCCTATACTTCAATTTTGAAGATGGTAGAATCCAAAGTCAAAAAGCATTAGCAATGAATGATGGTGTAAATGCGTACATCTCCCAATATGCAATTATGAATACTGGTTCAAACTTAATGATTATTGATGCATCTATATCAAATAATGAATTCATACTTTCATTAACACCAGAAGCTGGAGTTACTGGTCTTATGACATACATAGTTACTAGGGAGACTACGAAGTTATGAATAACGAGGAGTTAACACACGAGCAGAAGAAGCAGAAAATTATTGATGCTTATGAAGCAGCTAGGGCAAATGGTGAGCAGGAACCAGATGCAAGTCCTACTACTAAAAAGGAATTTATTGTTGGTTGCTATACCGCAGAGGATTGGGTAGAAATTCATGCTCTTTTGACCTCAGAGGATACATCCGAAGACAATGTTCCTTCAGAGAGTATTCCATGCTGCAATGAGATATTGCATAGCCCTAAAAGAGGAATATATTCATTAACAGACCCAGAAGCAGAGGCATTGAGGGATCATCCAAAAGTAGAGTATGTAAATGTTAACGCAGCAAAATATCCTGGAACATTCGCAGTCAATCCACTTGAAGTTACTGAATTAAATCTTACAGATGGAAGATTTTATCGTTATGACAATACCGTAAAGCACCAGAAAGCAATTTCTACTAGTGGCATCAGACCAACTAACCCTGGTGTAGACCTTTTAAATAGAGGAAGTTGGCAGTTACACAGACATACACAGGCTGTAGACCCATGGTTGAGTGCTTCAAGTACAAGTTCAATTATTGAAACTAGGCATCAACAACTTGGTGACGGTAGTGATGTTGATATTATTGTGTGTGACCAAGATATGTGGTTTGGTCATATTGAATTTCAAAATAATTTAGAAACAGGTCCAACAAGATATAGAGGAGGAAATGTACTTCCAGGAAATGGAACGTGTGATATTCTCGATTTAATCCTTGATGCTCCGTATTACCTAGACCCTGATTTTTTTGATGCAGATCCAGCACAGAGATTGATGACTCGTTGGGATGGGACAATAGTTCCAACAGAGACAGCAGCACATAATTGGTGGGAAAATAATAGTACTACATATCGTTCTTCAAAGTTTGTAAGTCAAAGCCAGGGTGGAAGTGCTAGTGGAGTTTTTGACTTTGGTCAAATAATGATTGAATCTGGTTACACCAGAGCAAATAGTAATGGTAGTAATACTTCATATCATACTGGATCTGGATACCATGGTACTCCATGTGCTTCTCAGTCATATGGTAGGCAATATGGATGGGCATTTAATGCTAATAAGTGGTTTTTGAATCTTTATGGTTCAAATTCCCATAGTTTTGAGGTTGGTTTCGATTTACAGAAAGTTTTCCATAATTGCAAACCAATTAATCCTACGTATGGAACAAAAGATCCAACAATTTCTAGTAATAGTTGGAGTAATAGATTCACACCAGCATCTAGTGGATATTATTGGCATAGACCTGCAACAATTGATGGTACTACTAATGGAGTTTCATATTCCAGTAAACCAGCATTTATGAATAATTATAATTCTAATACTAGAGCAGCACCTTATGCTCCAAACTCCGTTCTTACTGCTGGAGAAGAGATGATTGATGCTGGAGTAATTTTTGTATGTGCTGCAGGTAACAGACATCAATTGAATGTTCCTAGTGACGATGTAGATTTCAACAACTATGATGGATCATCATCCAATGTTTCATTAGAAAATTCCAAATCAACTTCTTATTATGGTAATGGAATGTATGGGTTAGAGTATTATAGAACTCATAATAGAATTGGATTCCCAGGACAAATTGGAGTTCAAACTTCCACAACACCATGGACTTACAGAACAATTAATGTTGGTGCTCTAGATGATTTACATAGTAATAACAAAGAAAGATTAGTATATTATACCAATCGAGGTCCAGGAGTAGATGTATATGCTACGTCTGACTATTCTCTTGCTGCTAGTGATGACAATTATCCAGGAACAATAACAAATCGTTATGATAAGTATTACACCATCGATGGCACTCAATCTGTAGAATCTAGAGATTGTTTGTTTAATGGTACAAGTTCTGCATGTCCAATCTTTGTTGGTCTTTTAGCAACTAAAGTTCAGTATAATAGAAGTTGGACTTATGCTGATTGTAAAACTTGGATTAATTCAATTACTCCACAGTCAACCAGTGATTTTAATTACATAGCACGTCCAGACACACCAACTCATTCCAACTGGTCAGTACAGAATTCTGCTTGGGAACCTTCCAATACACTAATTGTGGCATGGGATAAACCAACAGGAAACGAACCTGGGGTTACTTTTGAGCAAGACTTCCTGAATACACCAACACCAAATCTCCCCTCAGTTATTGAAGGAACTACCCTTAGTGTCAGTATTACCACTGATGCTTCAGATGGAACTTATTATTACTCATGTGAAAAGGATGATTTTGGGTCAAATATTGAAGGAAATGATTTCCAAAGTCTATCATTGACTGGAAGTTTCACCATTTCATCTGGAACTGGAACAGTAAATATTCCCATCAAATCTGGAATTCTTAGCAATAACCAAACAGAATCTTTTAGATTCCGAATTCGCACAGGTTCTACTACTGGACCAGTTGTTGCGACATCTCAAGATTTCCAAATTACAGATGCACCAGAACCAAATCCATTTGTATTTGCAACAGGTGAAGGTTTGAGTTTCAGCGGAAGCATCAGTATTCGTTTTGAGTAAATAAATAGTTAAAAAGTATCTCTGATGGCTAATAAAGGATTCGGTATAAGAGAACTAACACTTATTGAAGGTGCTGGAACTCCGAAATTATCAGTACCTCAAAATTTAGATATTGATGCAGTAGTTGTAGGTATCAGCACTGGACTGGTTGTTGGTGGTGCTGTGACTATTGCTGGACCTCTTGGAGTAGCAACTATAACATCAACGGGTCGAATCACTGCAACAGAAATTAATGCAGAGTATTATTTTACCGAGTCTGCTGATAATAATTCCGATTATAATATCCCATTCATGGGAGATGCTACTGGTGGTAATAGTTATTCAGCTCTTCAGGTTGACAATAGTGTATTACAATTCAATCCTGGCACTAATATACTTAAAACCAATAACCTAGAGGCTTTTGGGTATATTGATGCTGGTAATGGATACATAGGTGATGGTTCACAATTAACAGGAATTGTTACTTCTGTTGTTGCTGGTAGTGACGTTACAGTTTCACAAACAGGTGGAACAGTAACTATTAATTCAACATCTGGTGTTGGATCGGATGCAAGTGTTAATACAACAGGAATTATTACTGCAGCATCTTTTGATTCAACTGGATTTGGTGCTGCAACGATTCGTGTAGCAGTTGGAAATACACTAAACATTGAAGCTCCAATTGTTGCTGTTTCTACTGATATGACAGTAGGTGGTTTAGCAACTATACCTAATTTAAGTGTACCAACACTTGCTGATTTGCCAGTAATTGGACCTGGATTAGGACAAACAACAAGACTTAATGCAAATCAGGTAGCAATTTCAACTAACTGTAGTATTGGTAATGACCTTACCATTGGAGGAAATATAGGTCTAACTGGAAATATCAATTCAAATGGTGGAACACTGAATATAAATGCCAATGATTTCCGTGTATTTAATAGTGCAGGAACTGTCAAGAAATTTGATGTCACTAATAGTAGTGGAATTGTTGCAGACGCAGATTTTGATATCAATGGTCAACTAACAGCCAATTCATATAGAACAGCAACTACGGTAGGTGATGGTCAAGATTTGAGTTATGGAATAGTTTATAGCATTGCTGCAAATTCTGGTCAATATCGTATATCTGGTCCAGGTGTTGTAAATACTGTTGATGACCCAACATTATACTTACATAGAGGATTTACATATGTCTTCGTAAACACAGCTGGTGGTAGTCACCCATTCCGCATCCAGTATACAGGAACAAGCACTGGATATGGCAGTACCTATCTAAGTGGCAACCAAAGTGGCACACAGGTCTTTACAGTGCCCTTTGATGCTCCATCTACTCTTGAATATGAATGTGTATACCATAGCACCATGAAGGGTAGTCTAATTATTCCTACTTGACAAGACTATTTGAATACGTTTATAATGAGTCTGTGGACGGTCAAAGGTGACTTATATCCTTAAAGACCAGATTCTAACTAACCTAAATAGTCAAATATGGAAGGTTTCTAGTGACTTATAAGGAAATAAAAGTTGCTGAGATTGGACAGAGTGTTGCGAGTATGCTCTGTTTAGAAACCTTTGTACGCATTAGAGAGAGGATGCGTTAAGTATGGCTCTCTTTCAATACAACCAAAACAGCATAGTTCCGTTTAGTAGTATTGATTATGGATTTATTAGTGAAACACATACAACATCGGAAGACGAAGGAGATTTAGCAGTAGTTGCTCAGACTACTATTGCTCCAGATGATATTGTCTCCACATATAGTGGTAGTCTTAACATCGTAACTATTGCCAATACTGGCACTGGTGTTGGAGAGTATGGTGGATTTAATGTAGGAAGACATATTAAATTTACTGGAACAGGTACAAGGTCATTTAGTTTTGCATTTGATACGAGTAATCGTGAAGAGATAACATTCTCAGTTATTCGTGGTAATGATTCAAATGGTGGTGAACTTACTGATAGTGGTGAAGACCTTTTATTTGAATATTCAACTAATGGTGGAAGCACTTGGACTGGAACTCAGACTTTAGTTGCATATAATGATACTACATTTGATACTTTAAATGATGTTACTGTAACACTACCTACAGCAGCAAGAGTATCTAATGCACAGTTTAGAATTAGACAAGCAAGTAATAGTGGTTCTAATTATGACCAATGGGGTGTAACTGCGGTTACTATTGGTGGTGAGATACTTACTACTGAAGATTATGGATTCTTAACACCTAATAGTGGTCCTGCGAATCCATACGGTAGACTTAAGATTGTTACAGAGTTTGCAAACGAAAGACTTGCAAGAACAAGTGTCGGTGGATTTGGATTCCTCCTTCATGGAGATACAAGAATTTTCGTCTTGCCGATTCACGTCGGTTCTGGTTATCTCCGACCTGTTGGTCGTGTTGTGGACAGAAGGACAGCCAGACAACTTGGATCTGGCTCCTTCTCAGCCTTCATTGGTTCTGCAGAGGTAAGAAGCAATGCAGAGGAAAGTAGAGGTCTATTCAGAATTAGTGGCTCTGCCACAGATAAGCATTTAGAAAATTACGTTGGTGTTGGTAAGCTCAAATTCGCACCAACTAATCGTCAACAACCAGGATTCCCAGATTCTTCTGCTGAAGTTAAATTCTCACCAGCAACGAGACCTGCACAGGGACTATTCCCAATCAGGGGTGAGGCTAATGTTAATGTTCAGTATCATCAGACGGTTGAAGGTATATTACCTATCGTCAGTGGATCTGCACAAGCAGATAGAGTTGCATATGATTATAACGAATCTTCTGTAGTCAATGTAGAGACCATTGATTATGGTTTAGTTACTGATGTAACTGCTGACCAGAAGATTAGTGATTATGCTAACGTACAAATTAGTACATTAGCAAATGAAGTAGTTGCCAACTTTGGTGAGCATCCAAATTCAGAGAATTACGGCAGTATTTCTCTTGATCCAGAGCAGTCTATTAACACTGTTGGATATAATCATATTGATTATGGTTCTATTGCCGATGATGAAAATAGATTCCCATTCGGTAAGTTCCAGTTTGAAGATGAGGGTGACCCAAGATTTGAGTCTGCCAGAATTGGTATTAGAGTTAGACCTGTTACACCTGGTCCAACATTTAGACTTGCTGGTGAAGCAGGTGTCTTTACTCTACCAATTCACTTTGGTGAAGGATTTACCAGACTTGGTGGTACTGCAACCACAAGAATTAGAGCAGTCTACTATGGTTCTGGTACATTCTCCAAGTTTGGTGGATCTGCAGAATCTACAGGTGTTGCAGAAAGAAGAACTGTTCTCTTCAATGTTAAGGGTGATGCACACGCAGTTGTTCGTTTCGTATATATTGGTTCTGGTACACTATTCTCAATTGTCAGCAAGTCTGAGTCTACAGCAATTGTAGAAAAATCTTCTGCACTATTCAAGTTTACTGGTGCTGGTGTCGAGAAGAATACCGAAGCATATTCAGGAAAAGGTTCTCTCTTTGGATTTGTATCCAGTTCCGAATCGAAAGTTGTTCAGAGCACTTCCTCTGGACTGTTCAAGTTTACTGGTTCTGGTGTCGAGAAGAATACAGAGAACTACGTTGGTCAAGGTTCACTATTCGCAGTTGTCAGCAAAACAGAATCCACAGTTGTTCAGAGCACTGCACAGGCACTGTTCAGATTTACTGGTGCAATTACAAACGAGCATGTCAGATACCATCAGTTTGGTACTGGTTCACTCTTTGGTCTTTCAAGTACTTCTTATGCAGAGAAGGTTGCATACGATTACAACGAAGATTCGATTGTCAATGTAGAGCATGAAAATTATGGATTTATTACTGATGCGACTGCTGACCAGAAGATTAGTGATTATGCTAATGAGCAGATTAGCACCTATGCAAATGAGGTAGTCTTTAACTTTGGTCAGCATCCAAATTCTGAAGACTTTGGTCACATCTCTATTGACCCAGAGCAATCTATTCATACTCATGGTTATAACCATGTTGATTATGGATTCATTAATACCACTAATAGATTCCCATTTGGTGGATTTACCTTCGACGATGGCAGTGTTACCTCTGCAACTTCCAAGTTCCAGGTCAGACTACCTGTTCAAGGTCCTGTATTCCAGGTTAAAGGTGCTGCTGATGTTTATGTACTTCCAGTACATATTGGTGGTGGAGTTACCAGACTTGGTGGAAATGCCAGAATCAGAATCAGAGCAGTCTACTATGGATCTGGTACTGCATTCTCCTTCGTCAGTGGTGCGGAAGTTACTTGTTCTGTTCCACCAACAGAGGCACCACTTCTCGACTTCAATGGTACTGCAAGAGAGAGATTTGGAAAGGGCAATTACGATGGCACTGGCACATTCTCTGCATTTACTGGTGCTGCAGAATCTACTGTTATCAACAGTGCAGCATCGGGTCTCTTCAAGTTTGTCGGTACTGCTACAGAGAAGAATACCGAAAATTATGTTGGAAATGGTTCTCTCTTTGGATTTGTTACAAAGACAGAATCTACTGTTATCAACAGTGCAGCATCTGGACTCTTCAAATTCCTTGGTGGAGCAGTCGAGAAGAACACCGAAAATTATGTTGGTTCTGGTACTCTATTTGGATTCGACAGTTCTACAGAAGCAACAGAAGTCACCAGCAAAGCAGACGGTCTCTTCAAGATTTCTGGAGCAGCAACAGACATACAAGTTGTATTCAGTCATCGTGGTTCTGGTTCACTCTTCGGAATTGTTGGTCATGCCGAGGCAGTCACATTTGATTATAACTGTCATTCCTCAATTGTTAATATTGGGGCAGATAATTATGGATTCATCACTGAATCTATATCTGACCAGACAATTTCCGATTATGCTAATGAGCAGATTAGCACCTATGCAAATGAGGTAGTTTCTGACTTTGGTATTGATCAAAGAACTGAGTCCTTTGGTCATATCTCTATTGACCCTGAACAGTCTATCAATACTCATGGTTATAACCATGAAAATTATGGACTTATTACTGAACCAGAAGGTGGTAATAAGTTCCCATGTGTCCACATCCATATTGGTGGAGAAAGACTTACAGAATCCAGAGCACGAGGTTATGCTGGTTCTGGTACATTCTCTGCATTCATTGGTGCTGCAGAAGTTGTTGCTCAAACCGACGATACCTTTGGACTATTCAAAGTTCATGGTTCTGCTGGTGTTGTTGCTTCCCTATCCCATGTTGGTTCTGGTGAAATCAATATTGGTGACTCTGGAATTGATAAGTTTGTTAAGGTCCAGTTCTCCCCACCAACCACTGGTGTTCTATTCAAGTTCTCTGGTGGACTGGATGTCAGTGGTGTCAAGGAGAGACCATCCGACCTCAAGGCAACATTTGTGGAAGTTGGACATGCAAAACTCCGCATTGCTGGAGATGCATTTACTACCTTCCATCTTGGACATATTGGAAGTGGTCAATTCGATATCAATGGCAATGCTATCGAGAAGCATACCGAAGCATACCTTGGTTCTGGTTCTCTCTTCGCATTCACTGGTGGAGCAGAAAGTCTCACTGTCGATCTTCCAGAATTTGCAACTCTATTCAGATTTGCAGGCAACGGTATCGAGAAGAATACCGAAAATTATGTTGGTCGTGGTGCTCTGTTTGGATTCGTTTCCAAGACAGAATCTACAACTTCTGCGGAACAACCAAAAGTACTCTTCAATATCGAAGGTGCTTCTGTCAACAAAATCCTATTCCACTATCCTGGTTCTGGTACATTCTCCAAGTTTGGTGGTGCGGCAGAAGCAAGAGCAGTTGTCAAGAAAGCAGGTGGTCTGTTCACATTCAGTGGCAACGCACCAGAATCTATCACTCCTGCACCAGAAATTGGTTCTGGTTCTCTATTCACATTTGTTGGAAAGACAGAAGCATTTGCTGCAAGCGACGACTTTGCACCACCACTATTCAAGATTGGTGGAGATGCAATCATTGGATTCTCTCTTGGTATTATTGGTCGTGGTGGACTCGATGTTCTTCAGAAAGTCACCAAACTCGACGTTGAAGGCAAAAACAGATTTGTCGGTGCTCAAGAAAGAAGAGCAGTCAACAATCCTGCTTCTGTACTATTCAGCATCGACGGAAACGTCAAAATCTTCTTTGTCTTCCAAGAAGTTGGTGGTGGATTCACCAGAATTGGTGGAGAAGCATTCACCGAAGTTACACCTAGACATACTGGTCGTGGTAAGACTTCTCTACATGGTGATGTCACCATGTCTGCTTCCCTATCTCATATTGGATCGGGAACAATCTTCGGATTTATTGGTGGAGCAGAATCTCGTGCAATAGACCTACCACCACAAAAGGGACTACTCAGATTTGCTGGTACTTCATCAGAAGCATTCCAACGTGGACCAGAAATTGGTACTGCTTCTCTACAAATCAAGTCTTCCGACGTATTTGTCAGATTCAAACTCAGTCATATTTCAGATGGTTCCAGAATCCATGTCGATGGAGATGGAGCAGAAGCAAGAGTCAGACTCTACGAAGGTTCTGGTACACTCTTCGGATTCAGTGGTGCAACAGAATCTCGCACAATCGATCTTCCTCCACAGATTCCAACACTCTTCGAGTTCAGTGGAAACTCTGGAGAAAGAGAAACCAATGCACATCAAGGTACTGGTTCACTCTTCGGATTCGATTCTGCGACAGAAGTCAGAACTGTTTCACCAGAACTTTCTGGTCTCTTCAAGGTTCAGGGTACTGGTGCGGAAGCAAAAACCAAGGTATTTACTGGTTCTGGTACATTCGACCTCAACACCAAGACCGATGGTCTCGATGTTTCTGGCAAGCAAGTTTATATCAGTGCTCCAGAAAGAACAACTGTCAATCCACCAGAAGAGACTCAAGTATTCTCCTTCAATGGTGCCGCAGTTGCAAAAGAACTCAGGTCTCACGCAGGAAAGGGTTCACTCTTCGGATTTACAGGAGCAGCAGAATCCAGAGCAGTTGCACCAGATTCTACGGGACTCTTCAAAGTTCAGGGTTCTGGAGAAGAATCCAGAAGTAGAATTTACTCTGGAACAGGAAGAGTATTTGGATTTACTGGTGGAGCAGAAGCAACTGCTGTTACAGAAAACGTACCAGGTTCTCTCTTCAAATTTACTGGTACTGTTACTGTTATATTTGAAAGAGCACCATTTATTGGTTCTGGTACACTCTTTGGATTCAGTGGGGCAACAGAAACTACAGCAGTTGCACCACCAGTTGCAACACTCTTCGAGTTCAATGGAAGTGGTGCGGAATCCAGAACAAGAACATACCAAGGTTCTGGTACACTTGTCGCATTCAAGTCCGCAACTATTTCCAGACGTGTACCATACAATGCTACACAAGGACTTTTCAAACTTGCTGGAGCACTCAAAGAATCTTTTGTTCCTTCTGGATACGTTGGTACGACTGGGGTTCAGTTCATCGGAGCATCTGCAGATAGACGAATTGAATTTGAATCACCGAAACCAACTCAGATATACATCGTTTAAGGCTGCTAAATAGTTTTATAGAATTCCCATATTAATGGCAAATACTAAACGTGTTCAGATCCGTAAGGGTTCTGAGCCCGAACATCAGGCTTTTACTGGTGCTCTGGCAGAAATCACTTACGATACTACTAAAAAGTCCATCAGAATGCATGATGGAACAACTTTGGGTGGTTTTGACGTACAAAAATCTAGGTACGATTTTTTAAATGGAGCAACCACTCTCGTCACCAATGTTAAGTACTTTGCCGACACCGTAAACGGAGCATACTCCGTTACCTTGCCTACCTTTAAGGCAATTGGTGACACTATTATTATAGTTGATGCCGAGGCATATTGGGATATAAATAATCTCACGGTGCTAACTCAAAATAATGAAACATTTAAGGATTATACAGGACTAATTGAATCCCCTTTGGTGTGTGACGTTGCTGGTGCGGCAATAGAACTTATTTGGGAAGGCAGTTACTGGAGATTAATCGCATGACAATGTTTCTAAGCGGGAGTATGCTCTCTGGATCTGGTGGTGGAGGCGGTGGAGGAAAATTATTTTCACAGCAAAATGATTTTTACATCCATGCTCTACGCAGAGACTCAGATGGAATGCTTCGTTACACAAAAATAAAAACCACCGATTCAGAAGTTGGTGATTTCCATAGATTAGATGGAACCCCTTATCCTGACTTCCTTGACGGAGCAGATTACGTAGAAGAGACGACTGAAGAGAAAACGTATACAAATCACCCACAGGATAAATACCAACAGTATAGGTTTGACTTTAGACGCATCACTTATTTTATTGATGACGATGGATATCTTGTTGCAAGATTTGGAAGTTATGATTACAACACCGAAGGACCTAAGTAAGGAATTTAGCAAAAAATGGCAGACTTTAGACTTGGAAGACTAAAATTCAACTGGAGAGGTGACTGGGTAGCAGGAACCGCTTACGTCATCGATGACATCGTAAAGTTTGGTGCAAATACTTACGTCTGTACCACCAATCATACTTCCGTCACTGATGAAACTACCTGGTATACCACTGACCTAACAAAGTGGTCACTCCACACTGAAGGTATAAGAGATCGTGGCACTTGGTCAAGTGGTGTTTTTTACAAAATCAATGACCTTGTTACCTATGGAAATACTTCCTATCGTGTAACAACCGCATTTACCTCAACAGCACCATTCTCAACAACTTATCTTGTTGAGTATCTCAGAGGATTTGAGTATGAAGATTCTTGGAATAGTTCAACTGAGTATCAGCAAGGTGATGTTGTAAACTATGGTGGTTATTCATACATTGCTACCAGCATTAATACAAATAAACCACCATCAGATTATCTCTCAGCAGATTGGGATGTAATTACAACAGGTTTTGACGTAGTTGGTGCTTATAGTACTACTACAAACTACAAACCAGGTGATGTTGTTCAACGTGGTGGTTATGCTTACGTTGCAATCACAACTTCAATAAATGTAGAACCAACTCAAACTGGAAGTTGGGACCTTATTGTTAAGGGTATTGATTGGAAAGGTGCTTTCAGCACATCTACCACTTATCAATTGGGTGACGCAGTAAGTAGAAATAGTAATTCTTATATTAGTGTTGCATCAACTAACACTGGTAATGACCCAGCAACTGATGCTACTGGTGAATACTGGAATCCTCTAACTCAGGGTTCTGAAACCAATGTCATGACCACTGGTGGTGACATCATTTATCAGTCTGGTGCTGGTCCTACAAGATTACCAGTTGGTGCTGGTGGTTCAGTTCTTACTGTTTCTAGTGCTGGATATCCACAATGGGAATCAAATAATGTAACTGATCCTGTTTATTATGTTGCAGAAGAGGGTAGTGATACCAATACTGGTGAAAATATTTCAAATGCATTTGCATCACTAGGTAAAGCACTATCGGTTGCAACTGGAAATGCAACAATTTATGTAAAAGCAGGTGATTACAACGAGACACTACCACTAGTAGTGCCTTCTTCTGTAACTGTTGTTGGTGATAACATCAGAACAACAAAAATTAAAGCAGCTAGTGGAAGTGGAAACCACTGGGATATTGGATTAAATATCGCAATTACTGATATTACTTTTGGTTCAGTTATTACCTTCTCAAATGGTGCTAGAGGAACATATATTGATTCCGATGCCCATGATAAAAATATTGAGATTATCCGTAATATCAATTATCCAGCACCTTCACCATCAACAACAATAACCCACGTTGATAACGTACCATATAATACTAACGTTGTTACTGTAACAACAGCAGCAAATAGAACAAATGCACAATCCAAGATGTTCTTGGTTAGTGATAAGACAATGCTTAAAGACCTCCAGATGGAAGGTCTAACTGGATATCAAGTAGCAGGTACTGCATATTCGGCATCTGGTTCTATTAGTGGAACTACTCTAACTTCATCAAATCTAATTTCGGATTTGATTGGAACAACAGTTACTGGTTCTGGTGTTTCTGCAGCAACTAAAATTGTTAATGTTCTCAATTCAACCACTGCAGAAGTAAGTGTTTCCCAGACCGTTGGTTCTACTACACTTACATTTACTGCACCTCCTCAGGACATTAATAATGCAACAGTTAGGGGTATCTTTGTTTCATTGAACCCTTCTACACCAATCACTAAGTCTCCTTACATCTCACAGTGTTCGGCATTCTCAACTGCTGGCATGGGTGCGAAAGTTGATGGAAGAGTCCATAGAGCATTCCCACCAGGTAGTTCAACTCCTTCTAATAAGTCAATTGTTTTTGACTCATTCACCAACATTCACGATGAGGGTGTTTCTTTCTGGGTTACTAACAATGGTGCTGCAGAATTCGTTTCTTGCTTCAGTTACTATGCTCATATTTCTTATGCAGCAACTCGTGGTGGAAGAATCCGTTCACTCGCAGGTAACTCTTCTTGGGGAACTTATGGACTTGTAAGTTCTGGTTACAACGCAGATGAAGCTCCAGTAAATGGAGTTGTTGAAGGTCTTCAACTTAAGTTTGCTGCTTCTACAGTTACTGGTACAGGATTTGTTGAAGGTGGTAGAATTATTGGTAGTACTTCAGGTGCTCAAGGACATATTAATTCCTCACAATCTGAAAAACTAATCTATTCATTGATTTCTGCTGGACCTCTTGGTGTTGGTACTGGATTTGCAATGGGTGAAACCATTACTGCATCTAACGGAACAACAGCAACACTTCTTTCTAATACTGATGCTAACACTGGTATTAATGGATTTACATTCCCAATGTCTGGATTGCCATCTACTTTAGAAGAAGGTGGTAGTGTTGAATTCATTACTGGTTCTGGTAATGGTGGTATTAATAATCAAACAGTTACTGGTGCTGACCAATTCACTTATGTTGTTTCAAATGTAAGTTACAACGCACCAGATGGTAGAGGGGATTTAGCAGTTACTAGAGGAGCATTGGGTTCTGTTGCTGCTGGTCACACTGGTGGTACAACATTCATCACTTCATATCCAGAAACTGGTACTACAGAAACACTATTGACTGCTGCTGCACCAAGTGATACAACAATTTTCGTTTCTAGTTCTTCTGGATTCGTACAAAATGGATTTGCAAAAGTTGGTGATGAACTAATGCAAGTCACTAATATTCTTTCTAGTACTTCACTTGAAGTTACTAGAGCTGCACAAGGTTCTGGTTCTGCTGGTTCTTATAATTCAGGTGCTCCTGTTGTTTCTATTGGTCAATCTGTAGCAGTTTCTTCTGAGTTGTTTAAGGATACTGTAAGTGGTGATACAACTCTTCGTGTAAAACCAACTACTGGATTTACAACATCAATGTACATCAAGATTGATTCTGAGTTTATTGATGTTAACTCAGTAACTGCAGATAGTCTTGGTCAATCTATCGTTGTTCTTGCTGAAGAAAAAGCAGCAAAGGCATATGATGGACAAGCAGTTAAGATTAGATTCCTGTATTCACAGGGAAGATTCACAGGTCACGACTTCTTACAAGTTGGTACTGGTGGAACTTCAACAACAAATTGGCCTGGTATTCCTACACAGGATCCAGTACAAACACAGGAAGTTGTTGAAGATTTCCCAGGTCGTGTTTTCTACGTATCTGCTGACTCTAACGGTAACTTCCGTGTTGGTAAGTACTTTAAGGTTAATCAGGCAACTGGTTCTGCAACCTTGAATGCTTCCGCATTCGACCTATCTGGTCTGACCTCCTTGAGACTTGGTTCAATTGGTGCTCAGTTGGGTGCTCAAATTAATGAGTTCTCAACAGATACTACACTTTCTCAGAACAGTAATGAGAAGGTTCCTACTCAGGCAGCAGTTAAGGCATACATCGACAATGCTGACGCATCTACCAAGAAGACCGCACAGAGTGAGGGTTACTTCTTCGGTAATAGCCTCTGAACTAAATAATATTATCAAATAAATACTAGTATAGGAAAGAGTATTGTAAAATGGCTTCTGGAATTTTAGGACAATCCGCCCCTTCGGCAACTACTTTGACAACTGTTTATACAGTACCAAGTAGCACTCATTCTGTTGCGAACATTAACGTTCTTAATCGTAGTGCATCAGCACCTGTAGATGTGAGAATTGCTTTATCTGCAACTGGAACACCTACATCAGCAGAGTACATCGAATATGATGTTTCTATTCCTGCTAAGGGTGTTATGGAAAGAACTGCAATTTCATTGCAAGCAGGAAAGAACATTGTCGTTTATTGCTCTACTGGAGACACTTCTATCAGTGTCTACGGATTAGAGCAATCTGCTTGATAGGAGGGACCAATGGGAAGATTCGTAGGTTTATCCATCAATAAAGGTGGAGGCGGTGGTGGTAGGCCACTTAATGAGGAGTTTACAAGAGCAACGGGTATCACTACCGACTCTAGTAACAATGTTACAGCAGTTACATTAGGTGATGTTTCCTATACTAATGTTGGTTATAGCACTGTTGGACTAATCACAGGATTCACTGAAAATGTCGGTGGTGTCACTAAGGTTTATCAACTGACTTATAATAGTGATAACTATGTTACAAATATTACGGAGGTATAATTCGTGGCAGACGTATTACTCTATAACTCATTAAACGATTCAAATAATGAGTATGCTAAAAGGTTGGATGACATTGATACCAACATGGCAGCAGAACAAGCTCGTGTTACTGCGGCTCAAACAAAATTAGATGTTGCTAATGCACAACTTGCTTCTGGTGGTGTAACTGGTAACTTCAGTCTTTGGTGTCTAATTCCAGAAGAGCCAGCAGATGGTTCTACATGGACTAGTGGAACAAGTTGTGGTTCTCTTAAGGTTTGTGATCAAACTGGATACTACCGTTGTGGTGCATCCTGTTCCTGGACAGTTCCAGCTGGTGCATCTTGTGCCAGATTCCAACTTTGGGGTGCTGGTGCTCCATCAGGAAGTAGTTGCTGTTGCGGTTTCTCTCCAATTGGTGGCAATGGTGCATATGCTTCTGTCATTATGTCAGTTACACCTGGAGACACATACACTCTATGTGCTGGTTGTGCATATTGTTGCTATGCAACAAGAAGTACATCAAATCAGGATGGATGTCCTTCATACGTTCAGGGAAATGGACTTACTAACTTCTGTGCAGAAGGTGGTGAAGGAAATATCCAATGTGAAATGAAGACAAGGATGCAGGAAGGTAACCTCAATTCAGATTACTGTATGTACTTAGGTGCATGTATCTGTAATGGTGGTTCCGATACTTGCTATACGGGTGGACATACTTGCCAGATTGGTTGTAACGATAACCAATGGTCTAATAAGTATGGATTCTTCCGTTCATGCAAAACATATTATGGAACATCAACTAGTGGAACTGTTTTTGGTATTAATGGTATGTTTAGTGCTATTTCTGCTGGTCACCGTGCATGTGTATATTATTGGTCAGCACCAGTTTATGGTTACCCAACTAACTCATGCTGCACAGGAGTATGGACTAGTGGTTGTGGTGGATGCGAACGTTCCGCACAGAGAGGATATCGTCAGATTCCAGGAGCAGGTGGATGGGGTAGCATGACAGACGGTGGTTGTAATACCGTTTGTGGTGATGCTGGAAGAATGGGCATGGTCTGTGTCACTTGGAAGTGATTTAATAGATATAGTTTATAAATAATCATACACAGAAGAATTTAGTTCAACACAGGGGAAACTAACAATGATAACGGAAAGTTTAACATATGCTGTTCCAGATGTTGCTTTTGTAGCAGGCATTTCTGGCAGTGTTACTCAAGACTTCCCATATAATGGCCCAGAAAGCTTTTATGTGGAAATTGATGATGAGGGAGAAATCGTAAATATCGATGTTCCCTCAACACATAAAAATGCAATAGAGGTTACCTGGGCAGATAACCCAGAAATCTGTGCATTAGTTGGTCATTATTTTGTTGAAGATTGGAATGTAACACCTACTTTCGTCTCTGCTGATCTTGATGATGGATTTACTCTTCCATCTGGTACTCCAACTACTTATCAAAAGAGAACTAATTATGAACTTGGTGACCTCTTCGAGGCCAAATATGATAGAGCAGCAGGAACCTGGTCAATGGAACAGATTGTCAAGCTAAAGGGTAGTCCTCTAATTGAAGAAGCAAAGAGAAGAAAGAGATATGTCAAGCAATATACTGACATGTTTGACTTTGCTGGTGATACTGGAACAGCAATTACTGCATTCCAAACAGCAATAGATAACTATCTTGCTGCTGCAGTATCAGTCCCTGTGTGGAACTATCTTCCTGAGCATTTTGCTCCTTACTTTGCTGATATCCCTAAAGTTCCTGCTCTTGCAGCAGCAGCATTTAAAGAACTTCCTGCAGATGAATCATTGGAGGCACTTAGCTGATGGACGTATTAGCATATAGCGCATTTAATAGAAGGGCAGAACTTGATGCCCAAGTAACAGCTAAAGAGGTTCAACTAGAAGCTCTTAGGCAGTGTGTCAGAGACATTGATGCCCAAGTAACATCTAGAGAGGCAGCAGCAAGCTGGTTATCGAGTGGTGAGTATTCAATGCTCTGCTGTCCTCATAAATTTTCAGATTATGAAACTTTAATTGAAAATTACGAACTTTCTACTGAAAATAATGGATTTAAAGTTTGTAATACACAATCTCAATTTAACTGTGGTAATAGCTGTACTTGGACAGTTCCAGCTGGTGTAACTTGTGCCAGATTCCAACTTTGGGGTGCTGGTGGTGGTTCTGGATCTGGATGCTGCTGTGGTGGTTCACCATTTGGTTCATCTGCAGCATATGCAACAGTTTCTTTACCAGTCGTAGAAGGTTGTCAATATACAATTTGTTCTGGTTGTTCATATTGTTGCTTCCCCACTACTGGAACTTGTGGAAGACTTCCTGGTTGCCCATCCTACGTTCAGGGACACGGATTAACTAATTTCTGTGCAGATGGTGGTCAAGGAAGAATTGGAACCATGTTTGCAATGTATGGTCACCGTTGCAGGTGCAGAATGCAGAACATTCAGTGTAATGATTCTGGTGGTTGTATCTGCAGTTTCGGTGCAGATTATTGCTTCGATAATTCCTGTGCATCTTGCGGTAAGATTGGATGCTTTATCCCTGGTGCTATGTACTTTGGTGCAGCACACTGTGGATCAGTTGTTAGGGGTGTCCGTGGCATGTGGCCTGAGATTTGCTACGATACAAACCACTACGGTTACGAAATGAGACCACCAATGTACGGTCTTCACTGCTGCCTCTGGTGTTTCCCTTATAGTAGTGGTTATTGCTGTGGTTGCGAGTGCTCAGCATCCCGTGGATGCCACCGATATCCAGGAATGGGTGGTTGGGCATCTCACACAATGAGTGGTGCTACTGGTATCTGTGGTGATATGGGTAGAATGGGTATGGTTTGCATTACCTATTGCTGATAATCACCTTTGACTTTCTGGTATAAATAGGAGTATCAGAAATTTATATTACTTGATTGGAGTATTTGTTCATGGAGAAAGCATTTTTCATCAATGGTGGAGCAGGGAGAGTTCTCTGCTCCATTCCTGCGCTTGAGCATTATGCGGAAACACATGATGACTTTGTAATTGTTGCAGAGTCATGGGGAGAGTTTTATGCAATGAGTCCAAAGCTCAGAGAAAAAGCATTTCCAATTCATCATAAGGGACTATTTAAGGACCACCTTAGGGATAAAGAAATCATATCACCAGAACCATATCGTTTGAATGCTTATTTCAATCAAAAAGCAAATTTGATTCAAGCATTTGATATTCTCATAAATGGTGAAACTGAAGTTCCACCTACAAAAAAATTATCATTAGATATTAATAAAAAAGACCAAATTGTTGGTCATAATATGATTCAGGAAGTCAAAGAGACCTTAAAGAAAGATAAAGTAATTGTATTTCAACCTTTTGGAAGCACTGTAGAGGTGCAAGGTAATTTTATAATTGACAGTAGTGGAAGAAGTTTTGAACTTTCTAATGTAGTTGAAATAATTAAAGAACTACAAAAAGATTATGGTATAATTATTATGTCTCAAGTTCCTATTCCAGGATGGGAACAAATGGGAGTTGCATACCCTAAAGATGTAAGTCTTCTTCAGTGGGCAGGAATTATTAATGCTGCTGATTATTTTCTTGGATGTGACAGTGTTGGTCAACACTTGGCACATGCTGTAGGGAAACCAGCAACAGTTGTTATTGGGTCAACATTTCCAGAAAACATAACATATCCTGATAATAAGGATTTCAATGTTATCGATTTGGGGTTAAACAAAAGGTTATATAGTCCAATTAGAATGGTCTTTGATGATACTTCAGACAGAGTAAATGAATCCCTAATGGTAATGAATGAATCTGTTCTTAAAAAAATTAAAAAAGCAATTAAGGATAAGATTGGAGTAAGTAAAAAAACGGTGATTCCGCAACTTTCTCCTAATACTGATAATACACCATTACCCGTCCTTCCTGGAAAAAAAGCATCAGTAAAATCATCAACGAACGGATTTTCCCTTCCAGGAAAGCAAATAAATAAAAAGAAACCAATTGATGAAATTCTGGAATTAAACGAAATTAAAAATTGAGGTGAATTTTAATGAGTACTATTGTTGCGTGTAATCGTGGGCATAACTCCGCCACGACGTTAGTTATTGATGGGGAAGTAAAGTTTTATATCGAAGAAGAACGTCTAACCAGAAGGAAGTATGATGGTGCTCCTTTGGCAGGACTATTGAAGGTATTTGATTATGTTGATGAAGTAGACCATCTTATTGTTTGTCATACGCATAGAGACGGTCCAAAACTGGACTGGACTAGGGAAGATGTATATGTTGGATTCATCCGAAAGATGATGAAAAACAAACCTTTCCAAGTTCATTATGTTGATGAAATTCACCATGAGTTACATGCTGCTTGTGCATTTATTAACTCTGGATTTGAAACTGCTGCATGTTTAAGTGTTGATGGTGCTGGTAGTTTCCTTAAGAGTGATGCTTTTTCAGAGACAGGATATGAATTTGAAACAATTTTCAGAGCATCATATCCATTACAATTTGAGCAAGTTTATCAACATATCGGAACTCACTCTCGTGTTGGAATGTTACGTTTGGAGGATACTGAAAATAATTCAACTACAGTAGTAACTGAATATCCAGGTATCACAAAAGCATACGAAGCAATCACTGATTACTGCGGTTTTACTTCTATTGAAGCAGGTAAAACCATGGGTCTTTCCCCTTATGGAAGAGAGAATCCTGATATTCCACCTTTTATTACTCATGATGGGTGGGTAGATAGGTCAGTATTTACACCAACTTTCCCTAATGGTTCAGTGGTCAATAAAGAAAGATTTGATGCTATTAGAGAGGATTCCAATATTCATGAAAAGGGTTCATATACTCAGTTCCAAAAAGATATGGCATATAAAATTCAGAGAGAATCTGAAAAGTATATGTTTAATTTAATCAGAAAAGCACATGAGTTGACTGGTGAAACAAACTTTTGTATTGCTGGTGGATTTGGTCTAAATTGTGTTGCAAACTATAAGTATTGGAAAGAATTTCCCGATTTTAACATTTATTGTGAACCAATTTCTCATGATGGGGGAACTCCTCTTGGTGCAGCAAAAATGTTGCATCTTAGAGAGATTGATTCATATGAACCACCTGCACCTACTACTTCTATATACTATGGTCCACAATACGATCCAGCAACTTATGAGAGTGATTTAGTTGGTCTTGATGTTAAAGATACTTCATATGATGATGTTGCAAAATTAATTCGTGAAGGTAATATCGTAACCATTTTTCAAGGCAGGTCTGAGGGTGGTCCTAGAGCACTTGGGAATCGTTCTATCCTATTTGACCCAACTATTCCTGATGGAAAAGACATTGTTAATCGTGTGAAAAGGAGAGAATTCTTTAGACCATTTGCTTGCTCTATTAAGAAAGAAGCAGCTTGTGATTGGTTTGACCTTGCTGGTCGTGAGGAAACACCACATATGATGTATGCTGTAGATGCCCTCCCTGGTGTTGCAGAGAAAGTTCCTTCCGTCATCCATGTGGATGGAACATGTAGAATTCAAACTGTTACTCCAGAACAGAATGAGCACTACTATAATCTCATTGATGCTTTTGAAAAATTAAGTGAAGTTCCTATTCTCTTCAATACTTCTTTCAATCTTGGTGGTGACCCTCTAGTAGAAACAATTGAAGATGCAGTAAACACATTAAACAAGAGTGATATTGAGTATCTTTATCTCCCAGAAATTCAAAAACTTGTATACATTCCCAACATTTGATTTTAAAAAATTATGGATAACGAAAAATTCTATCAATTGACATATAATACTAGTGGAACTGCTTCTGCAGTTTTAACTAAAAATGATACTGTAGACAAGGTTTATATTGAAGAGAGATTTACAAACATGAAGGATAATATTCCTTTAATTTGTCTCAAAGATATTGCTCATGGAAAATGCATTTCTCATATGGGAATAACATCAAACGATGATTATTCTGGAAACGAGTGGGCAGTACTAACTAAATTCTTCTCAATTTATAGTGGAAGTACTAGTAAAGAAAACAGCCAAATTGTAACTCATCAGGAATCTCATTATCTACAATCTCTATCTGCATCACTAAATTCTGGTTTTACAGAACCCCATGTTTTTTGCTTTACTAAACCAGGAGCACAGTCTGAGTATGGTAAACCCCATGAAAGTATCTTTTTGATGAATCCAAAAAGAGGAGTTTGTCAACTTGCATTTCGACAAGTTTTAGGTCCAAATGTTCGAGTTAAGAGAGAAGAAGGCGTTCCAGAAGCATATTACAACAGAAAAACATTTTCTATTTGCAATGCATTTGAATCTATTAAAGAATTTACAAATTGTTCAACACTTAAGGAGATGTATGCTGTTGGGCAGTTAGGAACTGATGATAAGATGATTCCTAGCATTCTATCCAAGTGTGGTGCTCAGACTTCTCAATTTAAATTAGATGGGAAAAAGCAAATATTCAATGAATATGAATATATTAAGGAAGTAAGTGATGGTAAAAAGAAAAGAGATATTTCTTTAAATCTAGTATATCGAATTCAAAAGGATTATGAACGTTATTTGATTGATGCTGTTAATGAATATTTCAGCAGCCAGACTAGAGATGTAGCATCAACGTCAAGGGAATTAATCATTACTGGAACACTTAACGATAATGTAAGAGCAAATTACTTATTGCTAAAATCTTTAGATGATGATTTTACTCTATATGTTGATCCGATTTCTAATGAAGTTAGTAATAGTATGGGACTCGCATATGAACTTATAGGTTCTTGTGAGATGGCACCTAAAGGAGTTGATAATTTTTATCTTGGTAGAGAACTAGATCCAACTGATTACAATCTACTTGAGCAAGAAGATGAAAAAACTGTAACACCAAAAGAAGTTGCTGAGTTAATTGCAGACGGAAATGTTGTTGCTATTGCTCAGGGACGTTCTGAAATAACAGACCATGCTCTTGGAAATCGTTCTATTGTTGCAGACCCAAGAACTATTGAATCTAAACAAATCTTAAGTAGGTCTAAGTATCAACCAGATCATATTCCATGTATTACATCCGTCCTGGAAGAAAGTGCTAGTGATTGGTTTGACATGGATAAATTGAAGAGTAGTCCAGAAGCAATGTATGCAGTTGATGCTCTGGATGTTACTAAAGAACAAGCACAGGGTGCAGTCTATACCGATGGATCAACTAGAGTACAAACTGTTAATGAAGGATATAATCAGAATTACTACAATTTAATTAAAGAATTTGGTGATTTGACTGGTGTTCCAATGCTTCTTAATACGTCTCTTAATATGCATACATATCCAATGTGTGATAATATGGAAAATATTATGTCATTTATGAGATGCTCTGGAGTAAACTATTTGTATCTTCCAGAAACTGGAAAACTATTGTTTGTGCCTACTGATTCTTAATAATGTATATCTTATCCATACATGAATCTCATGATGCAAGTATGGCTCTTATTAAAGATGGGGAGGTTTTAATTAACCTCTCCCATGAAAGATTAAGTCATATAAAGCATGATAGGAGAATTAATTTATTTGCTTCAAAAATAAAACAGTATACAAATTATGTTGATAAGGTTGTTGTAAGTTGTCTTCATAATTCTATAAAAGAAGTTGATTTTCCACTTTATGCAAACTATTGTGGAATTGATTTTGGTGAGATAGTTGACTATTCTCCGTTTCATCACATATCACATTCATATTTGGCATTCAAACATTCAAATTTTGAGAATGCTATTAGTGTTGTTCTTGATGGTGCAGGTTCTGAAAAACCAGAAGTACAGTATCATGGTGTTGCACTCAAAGAATGCGAGTCCGCCTATCAAATAAATCCACATATGACTGCTTGCATTTATAAATCATATGTTGGTCAAAGATCTGAAAATTTTGAATTTCCATATGAAGTTGGTGGAATTGACAGAAGAATTGGTATTGGAATGGCATATAGTGGAATCACAGAGGCTCTTGGATATGGAGAAAATGAAGATGGTAAGACTATGGGATTATCTGCATATGCATCAGAAGAGCAAATAAATTCTATTCCAAAATTGGTAGAGTTAAGTCATGGTGCTGATGGAAATAAATTTAAGTTATTTCGTGGTGGTGTTTTAGGATATTGTTCAGCACTTATTGATATACCAAAAGAATTACATGTTGAATATGCTGGAAGAATTCAAAGGGACTTTGAGGAGTATGTTATTCAGTTAGTTCATGGTATTGTTCAAAAAACAGGGTGTAGGAATATTGTTTTATCTGGTGGTTGTTTCCTTAATTGTGTAGCAAATTTTAAACTAAGAAAATCACTACCCCCCGAATTTAATATATTTGTCGAACCAATGTCTGGTGATGATGGTATTGCACTAGCTAATGCTTTCATGGTTGATGATATGATCAACCCAAAGAATAGAAAACTGAATACATTATATCTTGGTAGTCAGTTGGAATATGAGTATACTTTAAGTGATGGAGAGTCTGAAGTAGTAACTACACCAAAAGAAGTAGCACAATTAATTTCTGAAGGAAATTGTATTGCTATTGCTCAGGGACGTTCTGAGAGTGGTCCTAGAGCATTGGGTAATCGATCTATATTGTTTGACCCAAGAGATAAAGATGGTAAGGATAAGGTAAATAAAATTAAAAAGAGAGAATACTTCAGACCCTTTGCTGCTACAGTTCTTCATGAGAATAGTCAACAGTGGTTTGACATGGATAGTCTTGATGAAAGTCCATACATGACTTATGCTGTAGATGTACTACCAGACAAATCTAAGACAATACCTGCTGTAACACATGTCAATAATACATGTAGAATACAAACTCTTAAACAGGAACAAAATAAAAACTATTACGAATTAATAAATGAGTTTTATAAGTTGACAGATGTTCCTATGGTATTAAACACTTCATTCAATCTTGCTGGTGATACTATGGTTGAAACAATAGAGGATGCTTTAAAAACACTAAGACTTAGTGAATTGGAGTATCTTTACTTACCAGAAACTAAAAAACTTATTCATGTCCCCAACAAATGAAAATATCTTTTGTCAATGGTTGTTTTGATGTATTACATCCAGGACACGTTGAACTTTTAAATTATGCTAGTTCTTTTGGTGATTACTTAATTGTTGCTATTGACTCAGATAGAAAAGTGGCAGAGATGAAAGGTCCAGACAGACCGATATTCTCTCAATCTGATAGGGCATATATGCTAAAAGAAATAAGATGTGTTGATGTAGTACATATTTTTGATACTAGACAAGAACTAGAGTCTTTGCTAGATTCATTGAGACCTGATACAATGGTCGTAGGTTCAGACTGGAAAGGAAAAGAAGTAGTAGGTTCACAGTATGCCAAATCAGTCAAATTCTTCGACAGAATCGGAGACTACTCAACAACAAAAACAATTCAAGGTTCTTCTTATCGGTGATAGTTGCGAAGACGAGTACATTTATGGTACTTGTAAACGTATAAGTCCAGAAGCACCAGTTCCTATTATGGACTATTCCAGACTGGAAACAAAATCTGGAATGGCAGGTAACGTATGTTTGAACTTACAGTCATTTGAAATGGACATAACGTTCTTAACTAACTCTGAGAAATTGGTTAAGACACGATTTATTGATGAAAAGTCAAATCAGCAAATTCTTAGAGTTGATAATGAAGAGACTGTAAAACCGTTATTACTTCCAATTAGCACCGAAGGTTTTGATGCAGTTGTAATTTCAGATTATAACAAAGGATATCTAAGTTATTCTAAAATTGAAGAAATAGTTTCTGGTTCCACATGCCCAGTGTTTATTGACAGTAAAAAAAGATTTTTACCTAACAAAGAAAATTGTTTTGTAAAAATAAATGACTTAGAGTATAGTCAATTGGATGAAAAGTGTCATATTGATAACTTAATTGTCACTAAGGGTGCTGAGGGATGTTATTATAGAAATACTTTGTATCCAGCACAGAAAGTAAATGTTTATGATGTTGTCGGTGCAGGAGATACCTTTTTGGCAGCACTAGTTTTTAGTTATCTTGCTAGAGGTGATATGAGTGAATCAATTCGTTTTGCAAATAAAGCAGCAGCAGTTGTTGTTGGTCAACCAGGTACATATGTTTTACAGGAGGAAGATATAAATGAGATATGTAGTTGATATTGATGCAACCATTTGTACCCCAGGTACATGTGAAGCATGTAGATATGAAGGTTCCACACCAATTCAAGATAGGATTGATAAAATAAATAAGTTGTATGATGATGGGCATATCATCAAATACTTTACTGCCCGAGGCATGGGAAGGTATAATGATGATGCGGAAAAGGCACGGGAAAAATTTTACGGACTAACCAAAATGCAATTAGATATTTGGGGATGTAAGTATCATGAACTTATTCTCGGAAAACCATCAGCAGACTATTACATAGATGACAAAGCTGTAAATTCAGATGACTTCTTCAAGACCTAGAGCAGGACAGGACATCAAATTCGTACCTAAGGGGTGGGGATTTGAAAAATGGATTGTAAACTGTGAGCAATACTGCGGAAAACTTTTGTATATTGCTAAGGGAAAAAAGTGTTCATGGCACTACCACAATAAAAAAGATGAAGTTTTTTATGTTCAAAGTGGTAAGATTAAAATTAAGTATGGTTGGTCAGACAATCAAGAATTAGGTTCCATAGCAATTTTGGAACGTGGTGATAAGTTTCACGTTCCAATTGGTATGAGACATCAGATGTATGGTATGGAAGACACCGAACTGTTTGAGTTCAGTACAGAGCACTTTGACTCTGATAGTATTCGTGTCATCCCAGGAGATACTCTTTGACAGTTTTAAACTTACGGTTGCCCCATTCTTTTTGGGCACAAGTATAAATTTGATATTTACCTTTTAAATGGTCGGGGAATGGAATGTATTCTATATCTCCACCATATTTTTTTATGCAGCATTCCGCTACGTGCTGGAAACTTACTGGGGCACTAGTTCCAAGGTCATAGATTCCTGAACCTTTTTTATTATCCAGGACAACTTTAACAATGTCATCAACACAAATAAAGTCCCTTAGGAAGTCTTGAGAACCTTCAAATAATTTTAGTTTTCCAGTCTCTTCTATTTCTTTAGCAAATTTACTTACTGGACTTGCTTGGTTTCCTTTATCATTCTCACCATCACCATAGACATTGAAGTAACGGAATCCTTGAATTAATGGAAATCTATCCATATTATCTTGAACCCAATAATCTGTTGTTACTTTGGATAATGCGTAGTAATTGAGTGGGTTGATAATTCCTTGTTCATTACCATAAACAGAAGCAGATGAAGCATACTTAACTGGAATTTCATGTTTTGCTGCTTGCTCAAACAACCACTCACTAAATTCAATATTGAATGTAAATATTTGCTTTAAGTTTGTATTTGTAGTAGAGGACATGGCACCTTGGTGGATAATGCATTCTACTTCTTTCCACCTATAGAAATTTTTTCTCCAATGCCAACTATTGTTCTTCTCTACTTCTATTACTTCTTTACCTTTTTTCTTTAGGGCGGCAAGAAATTTCTTTCCAATGAATCCCTTAGAACCAGTTAATATAATCATATAAATACTAAAAATAGCTGTATATTGGGGTATAAAATGGCCTTTGGCTTACTACAATCAATTATACCAGAAGTTGATAAGAACACAACCTTATATGGTGCTCCAAGTCAGACATTGGCGCAAGGAAAGATTTCAATTTCTAGTAAAAATTATAATCCAGTACGAGTACGTGTTTGCTTATCAACCACATCTGCGTATGATGATGTTGAGTATTTAGAATATGATAGGTATATCAATTATGGTGAAACCTATGAGACTGGAATTATTAGTGTTGGAAACGGCCAACGAATTGTAGTACGAGCTGACCATACAAAAGTAAATTTTGTATTTACTGGAGAAGAATTTAATGAAGGTTCTGGAATACTCAATGGAAATTATTCTGGATTATTGGGTAATGTAATATCTACTAATTCTGATGATAAGTTACTATACTCTGTTCCTACTGGATTAAAGGCCAATACAGCAACATTAAACATCGTTAATTTAAAATCATTCCCAGCAAAAGCAAGGATTGGTTTATTAAAATCCGTAGATGCAATTACAGATTTTAGTTCTGAGGATTATATTGAATATGATGTAGAAATTGGACCAAATGATACTTATGTAAGGTCTGACTTAAAATTAGATGAATCACAAAAAATTGTTGTATCATCATCTAATGATTCTAGGCTACAGTTTTTAGTTCATGGAAGACTTAGATCTACTCTTTCAGGAGGACAAGATGACTTTGATGTAGATGGAAGATTATATGTTGCTGGTCCTGCAGGTATTGGAACTGTCCCAAGAGCAAAACTGGATGTAATTGGTGGTGCTCTTATTTCTGGTCAGGCAAAAGTTGGTCTAGGAATGACCATCGGTAATGAACTATTTGTTGGTCAAAACTTATCAGTTGGTGGGACAATTACTGGAACATTTGACCCAACAGATATAAGCAATGCAATTTTCACACAAGGTTCATTACCTGCTGTTGATGGTTCTGCACTGACTGGAGTTACCGCACAGGGTACTGGTGTTGTAATTCAAGATGACACAGTGCCTCAAGGTACTGCCACTACTTTAAACTTTAATGGTGGTATTGCAGCAGTAACTAATGGTAGTACTGCTACTGTTAGTTTGGCAAATCAAGTTAATGTTCTTCAAACATTGACTGTTAATAGTAATAAATTTATTGTGGAAGGTGCAACTGGAAATACTACAGTTGCTGGAAATGTCAATGTTCAATCAAATCTCACAGTTTCTGGTCATATTGATGTACTAAATAGTCATATCGTGAATGTTGGGTATCCAACATCAGATCATCATGCGGTGTCAAGGTCATATGTTGACTCTAAAACAACTGCAATGTCAATAGCCCTCTCATAAACTTATCATTCTTTGTATAGGAGAATCAATACATGGCAAAAAAGCAAATTAAGAACTATGTGTTCCTTCCTGGCGCCGCAGGAGTAGGTAAAATAAAAGTTCTAGACAAGATTGACCAAGAGTCAATTTTGCTAATTACGAATACGACAGATAATACAACCCTTTATAACTTTGGTGATGGTTCCAAAAAAATCACCACAACATTCCAAAGAGTACAGGATAACGAGGATCCACATTTCCCATATGCTACCTCCACTTCGGAAGGTATTACGCATATTATATTCCAATTTGATACATCAACACAAAGTTCTACTGACAACCTACAAATTTTTGTAGAAGCAGAAGAAGCAGTTTTTAGACCATATAAGTTTGGTACTGATGCTATTGAGAGGATGCGTATTGCAGCACCTCAATCAATGATTGATGCTGACTTTGAATATGGTCTACAACCAACTAAGTGGCAGACTATTGATATTCAAAGAGGGTATCCATCAATCTTTGAAATACCTGGTTCTGAAACCACAATTGACACAATCACAACTGATGCATCATCAGCAACTAGTGGTATTGGTGACTCATTGATTACAGTAACCACTGTTGTTAATCATGATATGGAAGTTGGTCAACCAATCAGAATTTCTGGTACAGATGATGATGTAACTGGAAGTTCCAGAGCAAACGGTTCCTTCATCATTAGTGATGTTCCTTATGCAAATCAATTTACCTATTATGCAAAGGGTAGGGTTGGTACTACCAATGGTGAAAGTATTAAATCATCATACACCAGCCTAAAGAAAGGTGGATTCTACACTGGTGCAGAAATTGGAACTCCAACCTTTACTGTAGAATCTCAAGGTTCTAGTGGAACAGTATATTCATTCTTCAATCTTCCTGCTGGTTCAAATAGAGTTGCTTATGGTGGAACTGGTGGTGCAGTAGTTGGTTCACCTCTTTCAGGAACAGGAATTGCTAATGGTACTCAGGTAACAGGTTTAACAGGAGTAACAACAACAAAAACCGTTAATACAGATGTATTTTCTGGTCAAAACTCTATTATTCTTGATGATACTGCGACTGTCGCAGTTGGTGCTGCATTAAGTACCAATGTTTCTGGTGTAGCAACTGCACTATTTGTTACTAATATCGTAAACAATACTCTAAGTTTAAGTGGACCTCTGCAAGAGTCATATCTTGGTGGTTCTTCTGATCTAGGTCAAAAGGAAGTACAATCATTACATTCCAATGGAAGTGGTGCATTATTTGATGTAACTAGAAGAAATGGACATTATGCTGTTGCTTTAACTAATATTTCAAAATCCATAACTGGTACTTCTGGCACTACAATTATTGGTGTTAATAATATAACAAATCTACTTGTTGGAATGACGGTATCTGGTTCCAGTATTGGTGCTGGAACAACCATTGTTGGATTGGGAACAAATACTGTTGAGATATCCCAAGGAACTTCTGGTGCGGTTAGCACTGCAAACTTCAGTAATCCAGGTGTAGGATACACAACTAATGACAGAATTCGTCTCCGTGGTAATTTCTTAGGTGGTGGATTAAATAATGATTGTATCGTAAGAGTTGTTGAAACTGGTGCTGGTGGAAGTATATCATCGATTTCTTCTTCTAAGGTTGTTACTCCAGTTAGCACTGCAAAGATTAGTACAGCACAAGCAAAAACTGGTGGTTCATCACTGCTTCTGAATGGAACTTCTGATGGTATTACTATCACTGATGCAATTACTGATGTAAATTATTCTGAACTATACATTGGTGATAATGATTTCTCAATAGATTTTTGGATTTATAGAAATCGTATTAGTGTTGCAGAAGTTTTGGTTGATGCTCGTACCACTGCCTCCACTGATGTAAGACCACATATTATCATTAATGCTAACAACAATGTAGTTTATGGTGTAGGTGGTAATACAAGAATTACTGGTACAACACAAATATTAGCATCCACATGGACACATATTGCTGTTTCTAGAAATTCGGGAACTACAAGACTATTTGTTAATGGTGTCGAAGATGGTACAGACACAAACAATGATACATTTGCTACAGCAGCATCATATGTGGTAACTGTTGGTAAACTTGGATATGGAGCTTCTGGATATGCTTCTGCATATATTGATAACTTTAGAATGACATATTCTTATGGAAGATTCGCATCAGCATTTGATGCATCTGCTTTAGCTATTTCTAATGATGTCTATAATTCAGTATTGTGTAACTTTAGAGGTCTTAATAATGCAACTACTTTCCAAGATGATTCAAAGGGACGAGCAATTTTAAGTAGTGCTATTTACACCAATGTTCAAGGTTTATCTTCACAAAATGGTAGTGGAGCAACATACACAATCACAAGAAGTGGTGGTGGTTCTTCTACCTATAGTGTAACTCAGACTTCTGGTGGTTCTGGATATGTTGCTACCGAAACAATTACTGTTGATGGTTCTGTTCTCGGTGGTGTAAGTACTGTAAACGACCTAACGATAACTGTTAATACTGTTGATGCAAATGGAACAGTTCTAACTTCATCTGCTAATGGTACTGCATCTGATGGTTATTTGACTTCCATTTTAATGGGAGATTTTAATAATAAGGCATCTAATAGTGGTACTGGACTTGAAGTTAGTGTATCTAGAGGAAATGGTGTATATGGTGTAACTGTGGACACTGCTGGTAATGGATATTATCCAGAGTACCAGGAGTTTATTCCTGGAAATCAACTTGGTGGTCAAACTCCTGCAAACGATCTAACACTTACAACTAATAATCTAAGTACTTCTGCATTTGGTGCTGTAAATAGTGTATCTGTTTCTGGCACACCAATTGCTGCAGATTCCATTACATTCTATCCAAGTTTAACATTAAGTGAACCTACTACAGCAACCCTTGCTGATGATACTGCAATAACTTTCTCATCTATTGCTTCTATTGGATGCACATTTGCATCTAATCATGGTCTAACACCTGGAAGTCCAGTTTTTGTTACAGTTGGTTCTAGTGGTCAAAATCATGATTTGGTTGGTGGACCTAGAATTATTGAAAGTATTCCAGAACTCGATAAGATTGTATTTAAAGCAAGGTCTGCTGGACAAGTTGGTGCTGCAATTACTGGAGAGATTTATACAAGACCAGACTGCTTCTATATCCACAGACCATTTGATGGTGGTGTTCTCCTAGGAACTGGAAGTCCAACGCATGGTGTTACTGCTGTTCGTCAATCTAAGAAGTATCTTCGTTATCAGTCAGGTAAAGGTATCATGTTTACCACTGGTACTTTGATGGCACCAAGTTATGACTTAAGGTCTGGAACTTCAAATGGAACTGCAGTTGGTAGTATTGTAACATTTATTACTGATGATGTTGAGCATGGTCTACAAGCAGGTGCAGAAATTATAATTAAAGGTTTCTCAACTTCTGGATATAATGGTCACTATGAAGTCCAAACAATTGTTGATGAGTATACATTTACAGTTCTTGCAAATGAAACACTTGGAGCAACCAATGCTCTACTAGCTGACCAACCTCAAGTATCATTGTATCAGTGGAAAGGTTCAACTGTTCGTGCTGGTGCATTTGATGACCAAAATGGAATTTACTGGCAATATGATGGAATCAATCTTTCCATTGGTCTAAGATCATCTACATATCAAATTGCAGGAACTATTGCAGTTAATACAGATTCAAATACTGTTACTGGAACAAATACTCGTTTTAGAGAGCAGTTAATTGCTGGTAATAAAATTGTTATTCGTGGTATGACACATACTGTTACCCACATTGCTAGCAATACAGAATTGACAGTAACTCCAGACTTCAGAGGTGTAAATAACGTATCTGGTGTCAAAGCAGCACTAATCAAAGATATATTGATTCCACAGAGTCAGTGGAACTTGGATAGAGGTGATGGTACTGGTCCTTCTGGATATAAGATTGAAGTCAATAAGATGCAGATGTATGGTTTCCAGTATTCCTGGTATGGTGCTGGTTTCATCGACTGGATGCTTCGTGGACCAAATGGTGACTATCTATATGTACATAGACTCAAGAATAACAACAGAAACACGGAAGCATTTATGCGTTCTGGTAACCTACCTGTACGTTATGAGGTTATTAATGAAGGTGCTAAGACAAAACTAACTGCACCAGTTGGAACTGGTTCAACAACATTAAGTATTGATGACGTAAGACTGTTACCAACAGCAGGTTCATTGTATATTGATAACGAAATTATTAATTACACTGGTGTAACTACAGCAACTAATACTCTAACAGGTATTACAAGAGAAGGAACATACAGTAATTATTATTCTGGTTCTACCAGAACATATTCTGCAGGTATTGCAACCGATCACAGTAGTGGAACAGGTGCAATTCTTCTTTCCAACACTGCAACTCCAATTATCAGTCACTGGGGTTCTGCTTACTTGACTGATGGTCTATTTGATACAGATAGAGGTTACATCTTCAACTATCAGGCAACTGGTTTTGATATCTCAACCGTTAAGCAGACTGCGTTCTTAATCCGTCTATCACCTAGTGTTTCTAATGCAATTCTTGGTGACCTTGGTGAGAGAGAACTAATTAACCGAGCACAGTTACTACTTAAAGGTCTTGAGTTTACTGCAACTGGTGGTACGGCTACTCAAGGTGTTGTCATCGAGGGTGTTCTAAACCCACAAAACTATCCAACAAATCCAGATGACGTTGAATGGTTCCCACTAAACAACGTTTCTGTTGGTGGACAACCATCATTCGCACAGATTGCGGATGGTACTCGGGTTACATGGCCTGGTGCAACAACTACTTACCAATATACCAACTCACTTGATAGACCCTATAAGACTACGTGGGTTCCATTCCTTGCCTCAGAAGCAGCAAACTTAAGAGTTGGTATGCAAGTATCTGCTTCTGGACTAAAAGGTGGTACTACAATTAGAAAAATTGAAAGTTATACTTTCCAGAGTGGTGGTCAAACACATAGGTGGGTCGTACTCACTAACCGTGTCAATGCTGGTACTGCTGGTAGTACTCAATTTACCTTCACTACTGTTGATAATCGTGCAATCCCAGGTGAAACTATCTTCTCGTTCATCGGAAGTGGTGGTGGAGGAAATGCTACCTCTTTAGATTTGTCTGACCTTAAGGAATTAAACAATACCCCAATCGGTGGTAGAGGTGCATTCCCCAACGGACCTGATGTTCTTGCAATTAACGTTTATACTACGGATGGTAGTGACTTTACTGGTAACCTCGTTCTTAGATGGTCTGAGGCACAGGCATAAATATAATTACGGGTAAGTAGGTAGTAAATGGCATCACCCAATTCTAGAGCAAGTTTAATCGAATATTGTCTCAGGAAACTGGGTAAACCAGTTCTTGAGATTAATGTCGATGATGACCAAATCGGTGATTTGGTAGATGATGCCTTACAATATTTTAATGAAAGGCATTATGATGGTGCTGTTCGTACTTACTTAAAGCATCAATTAACTGCAGATAATAAAGCAGCAATTCTTTCAAAATCAACTGAACAAAAAACAAATACTGCTACTGTTGGTATTGCAACTGTTTCTGGAACAACAGATTTTGAAGAAGGAAATAATTTCTTGGAATTACCAGATAGTATTATTGGAGTCAACAATGTTTTCAAAGTTGACTCTAGTACAATATCATCTGGTCTTTTTAATATTAAATATCAGATATTTTTAAACGACTTATATTACTATGGTGCTCTAGACCTAATGAACTATGCGATGGTCAAGACTCACCTGGAAGATATTAGTAGATTACTAACACCTGATGTTCAGTTAAGATTCAACAAGAAACAACATAGACTATATCTTGATATTGACTGGAAACAAGTAGATGAAGACCAGTACATTGTTTTAGATTGTATTAGAATAGTCAATCCAAATGATTTTACAGCAGTTTATAATGACTGGTGGGTCAAGAGGTATACTACTGCACTAATTAAAAGACAGTGGGGGCAAAACCTTATTAAGTTTAATGGGGTGCAACTTCCTGGTGGCATCAGTCTTAATGGTAGAGAAATCTATGAAGATGCTATTCGAGAAATTGATAAGTTAGAGGAAGAACTCCATAATGATTATGAATTACCTCCAATGGATATGATTGGTTGATATGGCACCTTTAAACTCTTATTTCTTACAAGGTTCTCCTAGTGAGCAAAGACTTGTACAGGATTTAATTAACGAACAACTAAGCATTTATGGGCAAGATGTTGTATACATGCCCAGAAAAATCATCAATGAAGAGAAAGTAATCAAGGAAATTACTGTCTCTAAATTTGATGATAGTTTTCGTATTGAGGCATATATCTCAACGTTTGATGGTTATGGTGGACAAGGTGATATCCTTAGTAAGTTTGGTGTAAGAAGCACAGATGAGATTACTTTCGTAATCTCGAAAGAACGTTATGCAGACTTCATTACCCCAAAGATTAGTTTATTTAAGGACCAAGTAAAAACTGCAGAAAGACCACAAGAAGGTGATTTAATCTATCTTCCATTAGACAATAGTCTCTTTGAGATTAAGTATGTTGAGATGAAGGCACCCTTCTATCAACTCAATAATCTTTATGTCTATGAACTCCGTTGTGAGCTCTTTGAATATGAGGATGAAATTATTGATACTGATATTGCAGAAGTTGATGAGTCTGTACAAGACTTTGGTTACATACAGACTTTGGTTATGCATAACAGCACTACCTTTATTCAAGCTAGAGCAAGCTCAATTGACTTACATGCATCATTAGTAGGTACTCGTCCAGGTTTACCTAAGTATGGTGTTGTTTATATTGATATTATTAATGGTGGTTCTGGATATCTTACTCCACCAGAAGTTAGGTTTAAGAAACCTGGTGGTTTTGGAATATTACCAACGGTAGAGGCAATCCTCGATAGGGGGTCCATATCTAAGGTATTAATTAGTCACCCTGGCATGGGTTATACCTTTGCTCCAGAAATTACATTCCACGGTGGTGGAGGAGTAGGTGCTGCTGCTACAGCAGTTATTGCTAAGGGAATTCCTTTAGTTGGACTTACAACAGGTGGTGTTGGATACTCTACTGCACCTAATGTATACATTAATAATCCAGTAAATCCAAATAGTCCTAATGGTTTCGACCCAATCTTCAATCCTAAGTATATTACTAGACTAAATTCTGTAGGTAATGTTGTCTCAATACTTGCAGAACAGGTTGGTGGCAAGTATGACGAGTTTGCATCTGGTGCGGGATTACCACCATCAGCTGCTATAGATCCACAATCCCCAACTTTCATTAATCGTCAGGGAGCAACAGCAACTGCGACAGTTGGTGCTGGTGGGTCTGTCACGGCAATTAGCATAACAAACGGTGGTGCAGGATATAACTCTGCACCAGTGGTAAGTATTTCCACGGCACCAGATACAACTACAACCAGTATAGAAACAATATTACTTGAGGATGTTGGATTAGGTTATACTGTCGGTACATATACATTAAGACCTTTCCCAGGACAGAACCCAACTCCTGTGGGAGCAAATGGTATTGTTAGTATAGATTCAGTTGGTGTTGGTGGAAGTATCACAGGAATATCAGTTTCTGCTGGAGGAACTAATTTTGCTGTAGGGGAAAGATATATATTTGGTGGTAATGTGGGTGCATCAACAATTACCAGTTCTTTACTTGGAGCAGCATCACTTACCGCATCAACTGAACCAACAGAATACCAAGATAATGATGATGATTGGTGGGAACTCGATCTCCCATGGAATATCATATATGCTGGCAGTGAATATGCGAAAGTTTTTGTTAGTACAAATAACTTCCTGACCTTTATTGAAGGAAGTGACGAGTATGATCACGAGTACCCCGATACTCCAGAACTTCCTAAGATTCGTATTCGAGCTGATGATAACTCAGTACAAAGAATATACTATGGTACAGAAGGAACTGCACCAAATAGAACATTCAGAATCCGTTCAGAGGGAACTAATGATACTGAGGGTATACTAGGTGATCCAAACATGGTATATGAAGCTATTTTCTATGAAGCAACTCCAAATCAGATTGATATTCAAAATGGAGAATTGGCAAGAAACGACCAATCAGATTATCCTGGAGTAAGTGGTGCGTTTTCAGATGATGCTCTTCTTGTGACTGGAAATCTCGGAACCCCATTTAGTGGAACTCGGTTAACAAGTAGTGCTCTGCCTGGTAACGGAGCACGTATAAATGTTACTGGTCTAGCAACAGATATAGGAGTAACTGCAACAGCAACCGCAGTAGTTGGATCTGGTGGTACTATTGGTGCGATTACAATAACAAACCCAGGAGCTGGATATACTATTACACCAACAGTGGATATTGCTCTTCCAATCATACCTAATAGTGCTAATTTCAGAGAAGCAACAGCAACTTCAACAATAGGTACTTCTGGAACTGTCACATCACTAACTATAACAGATAATGGTTTGGGATACGGTTCAGCACCAGTTGTAAGTATTTCCACAGCACCTTATAGAGATGATTCCATTCAGCACTTTAGATTGAATAGTTCTGGTATCCGAACAGGTGATGTATATACACAAGGACCAGGTGGAAACAGCAGTGGTGTTGGTGGATTCTCAGGAAGTCATGGTTCCAATTATGACGTTGGTGATATACTCAGAATGGATCCTCCTTCCCACCTGACTGGTTCGGGTGCAATAATCCGTGTTGATTCTGTTCAATCTGAAGGTAGTGTTACTGGATTTACCATGCTCTATGGTGGTTCTAACTATCAAACAGTACAGAATTTCTCAATGGATTTATATGATGCAACATATGTTACTGCAGCAGGACTTGGAACTGGCACACAGCTTAGATTGGTAGTAGATACAGTTGAAACAGTTCAAGGAGTAAATGCAACAGCAACCGCAGTTTTAGGTGTTGGTGGTAGTGTCACTGGTTTAACAATAACAAATCCTGGTCTTGGATATAGCAATGCACCAACAGTTACTATGAGTCCAGCAACAGCTCCTGGTTCCAATACAATTGGAATAACAACAGGGCACTTCAAATTCAATGAGACTGTCACTGGTCAAACTAGTGGAGTTACTGGAGTTGTTAAATCTTGGGACCATGATACCAGAACACTAAAAGTTTCTATCGTCAGTGGTACTTTCCAGAAAGGAGAAAAAATCGTTGGTAATGAGAGTTCTGCATCTCACAAGATTAATTCAATTTTCTCAGATGACATCTATGATGATTTCGCAGAGAATGATGTTATAGAGACTGAAGCAGACAAGATTCTTGACTTCACTGAAAAGAACCCATTTGGAGAGCTCTAAATACTTTTATCATAATATATTGACATGTTTGGTTCCTATCACTATCACGAAATTATAAAGAGGACAATCGTTGCTTTTGGCACATTGTTCAACAATCTTTATATCAAACACCAGGATGGCACTGGTGCTGATAATAGTGTCATAAAGGTTCCTATTTCATATGGTCCTGTTCAGAAGTTTCTTGCCAGATTAGATGAGAAACCAGATCTGAGAAGAAGAGTTGCAATTACTCTTCCTCGGATGTCATTTGAGATGACAGATATTGTTTATGATGCTTCCAGAAAAGTATCTTCCGTTCAGAAGTTTCAAGCAAATAGAGAAGGAGTTGGACCAATTCAGGTTTATATGCCTGCACCATACAATCTTAGTATTGAACTGAGTATTATAACTAAGTATCAAGATGACATGCTCCAAATTTTGGAGCAGATTTTACCATACTTCCAACCACAGTTTAATCTAACAGTTGACTTGGTAAATTCTATTGGTGAAAAGAGAGATATTCCAATCACCCTAGAAGGAATTAGTATGCAAGATGACTATGAGGGTGACTATACAACTAGAAGAAGTTTAGTATATACTCTTAGATTTACTGCTAAGACATCAATCTTTGGTAAGATTGACGATAAGGAAGGACCAATCATCAAGAAAGTTACCGTTGATTATTATGGTGATACTGACAGACAAGAAGCTTCCAGACAGTTGAGATATCAGGTAACACCAAGAGCAATTAAAGATTATAACAATGATAATACTACGACTCTTGAAGCAGACATCAGTGAAACACAAAGAACATTTGATGTATCTAATGCATCTCAGTTTGTAGTAGATTCATATATTATGATTAATGAAGAGTCAATGCTGATTACCAAGATTGCAGGTAATACATTGACGGTTACAAGAGGTATGGATAAGACAATCAATGCCAAGCATCAAGTTGGTGATCAAATCAATATGATTAATGCTGCTGACGATGCACTCATTAACTATGATGATGAGTTTGGTTTCAATGAAGACCTCTTCGACTTTGGAGATGGACGACTGTATAGTCCCAGAAAGGATACTGACGTATGAAGAATGATTTTGATGCGATAAACGATTCACTGGATATAGAAGCAACTCCTACTGAGATTGTTTCTACTCCCGATACTTCTCTTAGAAAAACTCCTAAAAAGGGAGAAAAAGAAGAGACTGACTATGATTATGATTATACTAGAGGGCAACTCTATAGTCTAATAGAAAAAGGACAAGAAGCAGTTGATGGAATCTTAGATATTGCTCAGCAGTCTGACTCTCCAAGAGCATATGAAGTTGCTGGTCAACTTATTAAAAACGTTGCTGATACAACAGATAAGTTACTAGACCTTCAAGCAAAACTTAAAAAGTTAAAAGAAGAAGAAGCAGGTCCAAAGAATGTTACCAACAACAATACTATGTTTGTTGGTTCAACAGCAGAACTACAAAAACTGCTGAAGAAAGGTTTACCAAAAGAATAAATAGTTAAAAATTGTATCTTCCAATGAAATCTTTTGCGGAATTTATTGATGAATCGAAGAGTGGTGATAGTTCTCTGCGTGACTGGTTTAGCAAGAGTTCTTCTGATGATGGCACCCCTGGTTGGGTTCAGTTGGGTGGCAAATATGCAGGGAAACCCTGTGCAAGACAACCAGGACAAAAGACCAAACCAAAGTGTGGGTCTTCAAAAATGAAGAGAAACCTCTCAAAGGAAGAGGAAGAAAAGGCATTTAGACGCAAGAACCGTGAAGACGGTAATCCAGATCGCAGAGGTAAAGCAAAGAACGTTGCTACTGAAGAAACTGTTCTGGAGAAAGCAGGTGAAAAGGATGCGTGCTATAAAAAGGTCAAGTCTCGTTATAGAGTTTGGCCAAGTGCATACGCATCTGGAGCACTTGTAAAATGTCGCAAAGTTGGTGCTGCGAACTGGGGTAATAAAACTAAGAAGGAAGACTTCTCCCCAAAAGCAACAGCACTAGTGGAGAGATATACTAAATTACAGGAGAGAGGCAAAACTTATCACGTCCGTTTTCAGTGGAGAGGGAAGTACGAAGGTATCCAAATATTCTTCCCAAGTCTGACAACACCCACTAAAATGGAAGTGTCTGCCCAGATTGAAAAAATCTATCCTGGTGCAACAGTAATCTCTTTTGGTCCACACTTTAGAGACCCAACCCAACCATTACTACATGTAGGAGAAGACAACCCATGAATCCTGATGAAATAACACTTGATTCTCTTTCCAAGACGTTTGAATACGAGAAACAAGTACGAGAAATCGAGGACTGTGATGATATTAAAACAATCAAAAATATTTGTAAAGCATATATTAAGTTATATCTAAAACAGCAAGAAACAGTTGCTGCAATTGGTTTAATGAGTTAAAAATTTTTCATGGCTGACAAACATTATAAGGGCAATCCAAATCTCAAAGCAGAGAATGTCCAGGTTGAATTTACTGAAGAGCAAATTTCTGAGTATCTAAAATGCAAAGCAGATCCAGTTTATTTTGCACTTAAGTATATTCGTATCGTTTCTCTGGATGAGGGTTTGATTCCCTTTGACATGTATGACTTCCAGAAAGATTTAATTAAAAACTTTCACGAACAACGTTTTAATATTGCGAAACTACCTCGTCAGACTGGAAAGTCTACGACTGTGGTTTCGTATCTACTTCATTATGCACTGTTCAACGATAATATTAGGATTGCAATCCTAGCAAACAAAGCAGAGACTGCAAGAGAACTGCTTCAGAGGTTGCAACTTTCTTATGAGAATTTACCAAAGTGGTTACAGCAAGGTGTTGGTTCTTGGAACAAGGGTTCTCTAGAACTTGAGAATGGTTCTAAGATTATTGCTGCATCCACCTCCAGTTCTGCTGTCCGAGGAAATTCATTTAACATCATTTTCTTGGACGAATTTGCGTTCATCCCAAACCATATTGCAGAGCAGTTCTTTAGTTCTGTATATCCAACGATTTCATCTGGTAAAACAACCAAGGTTATTATCATTTCTACCCCTAACGGGATGAATATGTTCTATAAACTTTGGCACGATGCTGAACGTGGAAAGAATGATTACAAACCATTAGAAGTTCATTGGAGTGCAGTTCCTGGTAGGGATGCAAAATGGAAAGAAGAAACCATACGTAATACATCAGAGAGACAGTTTACTCAGGAGTTTGAGTGTGAGTTCCTGGGGTCTGTTGATACTCTTATTGCGCCTTCTAAACTTAGAAATATGGTCTATAGTGATCCTATACAAAGAAATAAGGGTCTAGATGTATATGAAGAACCAAAACCAGACCACCAATACTTAATGACAGTTGACGTTGCCAGAGGAACTGGAAAAGACTACTCTGCGTTTGTCATGTTTGATATTACAAGTTTCCCGTACAAGATTGTTGCAAAGTATAGGAATAATGAAATTAAACCAATGCTATTCCCAAATATTATTGATAGGGTAGGAAAGGCATATAATAAATCTTTCATTCTAGTTGAGGTCAATGATATTGGTGAACAGGTTTCCAGTATGCTTCAATTTGATTTGGAGTATGACAACCTTCTGATGTGTGCCATGAGAGGTAGAGCAGGTCAAATGGTTGGTCAGGGATTTTCTGGTAAGAAATCTCAGTTAGGAATTAAAATGTCCAAAACTGTAAAACAAGTTGGGTGCTCCAACTTAAAAACAGTTATTGAAGATGATAAGTTGCTTATAAATGATTATGATATCATCAGTGAATTAACAACATTTATTCAAAAGAATCAAACATTTGTAGCAGAAGATGGTTGCCATGACGACCTTGCTATGTGTCTTGTTATTTTCTCTTGGTTGATTGTTCAACCATACTTTAAAGAAATGACGGATAATGATATCCGAAAAAGAATTTATGAGGACCAAAGAGACCAGATTGAACAAGACATGGCACCATTCGGATTTGTAAGTGATGGTTTATCTGACGACAGTTCATTTGTAGATGCTGCTGGTGATAGATGGCATACAGATGAGTATGGTGACCGTTCATATATGTGGGAGTATTATTGATGGACCTCGGTGATGATTTTTCTTTTTCATTTCCTAAAGATAGAAAATGTAGAGTTTGTGGAAAGGTGAAAGACTTAGAGACTGGATTCTACAAAACTAGAAAAGAAAAAGGAAGTTCGTCAGGTGCGTATTCATATGAGTGTAAGGATTGCACAATTAGGAGAGTTTCCAGAAAAAAGAATAAAATAAAGAAGTTTATAGAGAGTGACTATCCAGACTGGTAAATGTTTCCCCAGTTTCCCCACTAAAAAGAGTCTGATTTCTAAATATTAGTAGACTAATATGAACTTCTTTAAGAGGGGACAAAATGGCGTTAAATTTAGTATCACCAGGAGTACAGATAAGAGAGGTTGACTTAACTGTTGGAGCAATTACTGCTGCTAACGATCAAGTCGGTGCCTTTGCTGCTCCATTTTCAAAAGGTCCTGTCAATGAGCCTGTTCTCATTACAACCGAAGCAGAGCTTCTCGATACTTTTGGAAAACCATCTGAAACTGATGGTCAAAATGAGTACTGGTTGTCAGCATCTAACTACCTCTCTTACGGTGGTGTAATGAGAGTTGTAAGAGTAAATGGAACTTCTCTTAACAATGCAAACTCAGATTCTCTTGTAGATCTATCGATTTTAAACGAAGAGGATTACGACACAAATCATACATCAGATACAACTTGGGAATATGCTGCAAGAACTCCTGGTTCTTGGGCAAATGACCTGAAGGTTTGTACCATTGATGGAATGGCAGACCAAACCATTTCTGGAATTGGAACCACTGCTACATCTGTAACTACAACAACCACAGTAGCAACTAAAACTGGTGATGTTGGTATTACCACCAACTTAATCACAGGAATCACTACTTCTTCACTAACTGTTGGTGACGAAGTTGTCAACGCAAACTTCCCAGCAGATACTCAAATTCTATCAATTGGTGTATCTCAGATTATAGTAGATGATGATTCAACCAATACTGGTGCATTAACAGCAGAAACTTTCACATTTACACAAGATACAACATCAACTGTTGCTACTGATGTTGTTGTTGGTTATGCTGTAACCCAGGCACTTTCTTCTAGTTATGCAGAAGATGGTGAAGTTAAAACCTTCAATGGACAAATTAGAGGAATTATTACTGGAATTGGCCAAGAAGAAATCTACGTTAAGGTTGTAGATAGAATTCCATCAAGTACTGGAATTCCTGAACCAATTGAGTATAAGAATCCTGGACAGGGAACTAATGCATACTCATTCCAGAATGATGCTACTACTGATGTTCACATCGTAACTCAAGCAGGAATTACTACAAATAGTTTTTCCAGCACAGAGGCAAATGACTGGTATGAAACTCAGAAGTTAGGTTTATC